>Ga0078972_1000301_pt1 | contig 205886 bp, 203 predicted proteins | sample YelNatPaOPGAMG01_FD_67568 | JGI IMG/M metagenome (GOLD analysis project Ga0078972, IMG submission 67568) | Hot spring thermophilic microbial communities from Obsidian Pool, Yellowstone National Park, USA - OP-RAMG-01 (SPADES assembly) (version 2) | ecosystem: Environmental > Aquatic > Thermal...
TTTTAAATTTTGTTGCTCAAAATAAAATTATTATTCATTTTTTTAATTTTTATGGTTTCTATATTGGAAGTTTTGTTCCAAAAGAAGAAAATCTCTCCGGCAATCTCATTATAAAGCAGGTAGAACATTATTTAGACAAAGAAAAAAGGCTTTCTCTTGCCAGGAAATTTGTGGAGGGTGCTTCTCATAATATGAAAAGGAATTTTGAGAAGAAAGAAGGTTTCCAAGGTGAGGTTAAAAGAATAAACGAATCAATGAAATCTCTTTTCGATTGTCAGGATATAAATGAATTGATGAGCATTGAAGCCCACATAAAGAAAATCTATTATGAATGTCTGGAAAAAGAAACAAAATGGGAGTTTGAGAAAAGGAGTATCAGACCACCGCAAAATCCCTTAAACGCAATGATTTCTTTTGGCAACTCTTTAGTTTATACCCAAATCTTAAAAGGGATATACGAAACTCCCTTAAATCCAACGATTAGTTATTTACACGAACCTTTTGAAAGAAGGTATTCTCTTGCCCTTGATGTTGCTGAAGTTTTTAAACCGATATTAGCCGACAGATTAATTTTAAAGTTAATAAATTTAAACATAATTACCGAGAAAGATTTTGAAAAATCTTTAAATTTTGCTTATTTAAAAGAGGAGGGAAGAAAGAAATTTGTAAAATCCTTTGATGAGTTATTAGAAGAGAAAATACTTCACAGAAAATTAAAGAGAAAAATAAAATATAAGAATTTGATTAAATTAGAACTTTATAAAATTATCAAACATCTTTTAGGTGAGAAAGAATATAACCCGTTAAAGGTTTGGTGGTGAGATGAAAGTAATATTAATTTATGATATTTCCTTAATTGAAAAAAAAGACCAAAAAAGGCTTACTAAAGTTATGAAAGTAGCTCGTAAATATCTTCATCATATTCAAAAATCAGTTTTTGAAGGAGAATTAACCTTGGGAAAATTGAAAAGACTTGAATATGAGATATTAAATATTGTTGATAAAAATCGCGATAGTGTTATAATTTATATTTTTCCTGATTCAATAAATTTTGAAAGGCGTATTTTAACAAATATTAAGGATGCTACTGATAATATATTATAACTTGACTTTTTGATAATTTATAATATAATTTTTGAAATTATGTTGATAAAAATGATGAAAAGGAATGAAAAAGGCTCTTTGACAATTGGGTTAAGAGGTAGATTGTGGCATAATTTATTTCCAGACCGGCGGTTTGACGCAAAAATTATTAAAAAAATTAAAAAAGTTATTGATTTTTCAAGACTTAAAATACGGTCGCAATCTACCAAAGAGGAATTTAAACCCTTTTTAAGTTAAATATCTTTATTCCGCCTTTAAGTGTCGCAATCTACCAAAGAGGAATTTAAACAAAAGGGTTAGAAAAAAAGATAAAGCAACAATATTTGAGTCGCAATCTACCAAAGAGGAATTTAAACCGTTAAGCGCGGAACTCATTTTAGGTTAATTAAAATTGTCGCAATCTACCAAAGAGGAATTTAAACGTCTGTGATTTAATTACTAGCCACATTTTTCCCCCTGTCGCAATCTACCAAAGAGGAATTTAAACTTCTCACCTCCTAAACCTTTAATTTTTCTAAAAAATGTCGCAATCTACCAAAGAGGAATTTAAACTTGTAAAGTTGCTGTTCCTATAAAACCTGGAGCTCCAAGTCGCAATCTACCAAAGAGGAATTTAAACATATTATCTTATTATTTATTGTCCTAATCAATAAAAACAGTCGCAATCTACCAAAGAGGAATTTAAACTATTACTTAATGTGATTATTTTTAGCCACATCTCTCCGTCGCAATCTACCAAAGAGGAATTTAAACCATGTTCAAGGTAGTTGATGATTTGTGTATCCGTTTGTCGCAATCTACCAAAGAGGAATTTAAACAGGATAATTTTTTCCCCATACTCCCCAGCCTAATAAGTCGCAATCTACCAAAGAGGAATTTAAACTTTAAAGTGTATATTGGTAAGCCGCTAGAGTTAAATTTGTCGCAATCTACCAAAGAGGAATTTAAACTAGCAAATATCTCACCTGGTCTTTTATGCCAAGAGAGGTCGCAATCTACCAAAGAGGAATTTAAACTATGATTTGATGTTTTTAAATGTTCTTCCGCGTTTTGTCGCAATCTACCAAAGAGGAATTTAAACACATTAAGGCAGTTTCCCCCATCACATCTTTTGCTTGTCGCAATCTACCAAAGAGGAATTTAAACTTTGACCCAGAGGGGAAAAATGATAAAGAGCGTTATGAGTCGCAATCTACCAAAGAGGAATTTAAACATTTTAGAGTATGAATTTGTGATTGAAAAATATGCCGGTCGCAATCTACCAAAGAGGAATTTAAACTAGTCTCTTCATTAAGCCAAAAGGCAAAAAGTTTTTAAGTCGCAATCTACCAAAGAGGAATTTAAACCCGCATAAGGTCTGCATAAATATTCTTTGTTGATGGGGTCGCAATCTACCAAAGAGGAATTTAAACCGAAAGACTTCGGTTTCCTTTTCCTGAAGATAATCTAAGTCGCAATCTACCAAAGAGGAATTTAAACATGATACTTTTGTTAATTTTAATAGAAAAAAAGTTTAGTCGCAATCTACCAAAGAGGAATTTAAACTCAACAAGCACAATCGCAATTTTACGCACTTCATCTTTGTCGCAATCTACCAAAGAGGAATTTAAACATCTCGGGTGTACTCCAAACGGAAGCGATTATTAAGGTCGCAATCTACCAAAGAGGAATTTAAACCCCCCAGTAATTTGATACATTAATTTGTCTTCAAGACGGTCGCAATCTACCAAAGAGGAATTTAAACTCAATAAAAAATGTTTTTTTTGTCTTTCTCATAATGCACGTCGCAATCTACCAAAGAGGAATTTAAACGAAGTAAAAATGATTTTAGAAAGATATGGTTTAAACATAGGTCGCAATCTACCAAAGAGGAATTTAAACTAGTTTTACTAAAGAGGGGGAGACCCCCAAAAGACGGGTCGCAATCTACCAAAGAGGAATTTAAACAAAACTCTTACTTCAATTCCTTTTCCAATTATCAAAGTCGCAATCTACCAAAGAGGAATTTAAACGCTTTTAACAATACTTTAACAATTCCTATTCTACTTGTCGCAATCTACCAAAGAGGAATTTAAACAGGAAATGTTGAAACAAAAGTGTATGGTTTTGAATACAGGTCGCAATCTACCAAAGAGGAATTTAAACATTCAGAAAACTCACCAACACCATTCCCGAAATAAAAGTCGCAATCTACCAAAGAGGAATTTAAACTTTTAAAATTTAAATCGGCTATTATAAGGCTATTTATGTCGCAATCTACCAAAGAGGAATTTAAACAAAATAACAAACTCATTTATGTTTTTATCATTGAGAGTCGCAATCTACCAAAGAGGAATTTAAACAATTTTATCAAAAAGAAATATCCTATTGCGAAATGCGTCGCAATCTACCAAAGAGGAATTTAAACCAGTATTTCATTTTCAATAGCATTTTTTAAGATTAAGGTCGCAATCTACCAAAGAGGAATTTAAACTTTGCGAATTTATTACTCTTTTTTATTTTTCAATTTGAAATACGATGGCATTTATTTTTAAAAGATTTTGCGGATGAATGGGAATGACAAAAATAAAGGTACTACGATGAAAATGAAGCGAAATAGTGAAAGGAAATAAAGATGAGAAAAAAGAATAGTTTGTTTCTTCAAGGAATAAAAATAGAAAGAGATCGAAATCCGAGTGAAATGCCACCTTTCATCTGGAGAGTTTTCCATCCCCTGGTGGCTACTTTCCTTTCTTGGCTTCCACCAAGAATTGCTCAGGCTCTTTTTTTGGCTGGTGGTGACGAGAATTCTGATAGGCATGTCGTCGCGAGAAATCCGACCACCTACATTGCCCTGGAAACGATATATACTTTTCCTATTCGCTATACCGCCGGCAAGACTTCGTTTCCTGATAATTTATGGGAACGTTATCTTTACAATGCTATCGACGTACGGAATAGGTTAAGACTGGTAGAGCAAGAACTTCAACATCTTATCCTGCTCATCGCTAAACAATCAATTCCTGTTAGGGTTATAAGTGTTGGGTGTGGTAGTGCTCGAGCAGTTATTGAAAGTGTTGCTTCCCTTAAAGACCGCGTCAGAATAAATCTCACGCTAATCGATATAAGTCGTGATGCGCTAAATTTCGCCAAGGCCCTTGCCTCTCAGTTTGACATAAACCCATTAACTTACCGGGATTTCGCCCAGAATATCGCCAAATACTCATTAAATGGACCTCCTCATATCGTTGAGATGGTTGGATTGCTTGATTATCTTGCGAACAAGTGGGCGGTATCTCTTGTCAACGAAATTCTTAAAACTTTAATTCCTGGAGGATATTTACTTACTTGTAATATTGTTCCCAATCTCGAACAAGGATTCGTTACTAAGGGTATCAGATGGAAAATGATTTATCGTCGACCAGAACAACTGGCCCAGCTTCTTATTGAAGCAGGTTTTTCTCCATCTAATATTCGCCTGATTCTTACCCCTCTCCGAATCCACTGCTTAGCCATCTGTCAAAAGCCTGAAGAAGTTGCTTAGTCCCAGGTCGCAATCTACCAAAGAGGAATTTGACAAAATAATTTGGTTTTAAAGTTGAGGTATTTTATTATTGACTTTTTATTAAATTTTTTTATTATTTTTGAAACGATTATGAACAAAAAATGAAATGTAAAGATAGAATAAAGGTAAATTTTAAAAGAGGTTTGAAATGGTAAAGTCATGTTTTTTAAATTGTAAAGTAATAACACCACTTTTTATGGGTGGTGCTCTTCAGCAAGCAGAATTAAGAACGCAATCAATAAAAGCAGAATTAAGAACGCAATCAATAAATGGAGTTTTGAGATGGTGGTTTAGAATTGCTGGTGGTTCTATTGAAGATGAAAAAAGAATTTTTGGGTGGGCAGGCGAAACTTCAAATCAAGGTTTGGTGAGGATTTTTATAAAAGAACCTTTCTTTAAACCACAAAAATTTTCTCCTGGACAACCAGGATATAATTATTTGGGCTTTTCTTTGAGATTAACAAATAGAGAATCGGTTCCAGAAAATAAAACATTTGGCCTCAAAATCTCTTTTCATCCCAAAGCTACGGATGATGATATTAAAAAATTTTTTTGTGCTTTGTGGCTGGCTTTTAATTTAGGAAATTTTGGAAGTAGGGCAAGAAGAGGTTTTGGGTCAATAAAGATTGAAAAAATTCAAAAAGGTGAACAAGATATAACCAATAATTGTTTTGAATTAAATTTTGTTCCAAGCGAAGATTTGGGAAATTGGATAAGACAAAATTTGGAGAAAATAAAGGGATTTATTACTCACAATCACAAACCAAGAGAAAATATTCCCCATTTATTTAGTAATTTTGAGATTTACATTTTCAAAAGTGATAATAATTGGAAAGATTTATTAAATGAAGTAGGACAGAAATATCAATCGTTTAGAAGGCAGCAGAGACCAATAGATAAAAGGATAGTTTTTGGTTTACCTATTATAACTGTTAGAGAATACAAAGGTTTAAGAAGGGCTTCTCCTTTGATTTTTAAAATTCTTGAAACAGGTAGAAATAACTACACTTTACTTATTATAATTATAAAACCAGATACTCATAAGTTTATTTTTCATCCTGATATAAAAAATGTAGAATGGGATTTACTTACAAATTTTGTGGAAAGTTTTAGAAACAATTTAACAAGGATTTACCCATGATTAAATTTACTTTAACGCCTTACGATGTTTTATTTTTTGGTTCAGGAAGACCTTTTAATAGGGGAGATGTTGTTGCCTCTGTTTTTCCACCACATCCAAATACTTTGGCAAGTGCCATATGTTCAAGAATCTATCATCTAAAAAATATAGATGTTTCAAACATTTTAAAAGCAGTTTATGGTCCATTTATTAAAAAGGATGAAGAAATATATTTTCCAAAACCACATAATATATATAAAGAAAGAAAGAAAAAGGAAATTGAAAAACTTTTTGTTGTAAAACCCCTTGATAAAAGTTTAAAACTTTTTAATCCGGAAAATACCAATAAACCTCAAATTCAAACCTTTCCTGTTTATAAAGGAATTGAAGAGGTTGAACCATTTAGTGCTTTTATTTCTTCTAATGGGCTAAAAAAATGGTTAAATAATCAAGAAATTAATAAAAATGATATTTTGCAATATAAAAAAATTTTTGAAAATGAGTCAAGAATTGGAATTAAAATCGACCCTTCACTTTATTCAGTTGGTGGCGGAGAAGATGCCCTTTATAGAATTGAGTTTTTAAGATTAAAAGAAGATGTAAAATTTGTTTTCTGGGTAGAATTTAATTTTTCCGAACTGGAAAAAATTGATTTAAATGATGAAGATGGTATATTTGAATTTTTTAATGATGAACCAAGAGTTTTAAAGCTTGGTGGCGAAATGAAAAATGTAAGTTATGAAATTGAAAAAAGTGATTTTAAAGAATGGATTAGAAATGAATTGAGAATTGAAGGAAATTTAAATTTGAATAATGGAGATAGAATTTTAATTTTATTTTTAACCTATGGTGTTTTTGATTTTCAAATAAATGATTTTCAAATATATTCTGCCTGCTTTGAAAATTATGAAATTATTGGAATAAATTCTAAAAATTTAAAAAGAAAAACAAAAAGGGCTTTTCCGCCTGGAAGTGTATTATGGCTGGAAAGTAAAAATGAGAAAGAAATAAACAATCCAACATTTATGGTAAAGAAAAATAATTTTTATGAGATAAATGAACCAGAAGGAATACAAGAGTTCATAGGGACAAATTTAATTTTAATTAAAAAGGAGGTTAAAAATGTATAAAAAGAGTACCCTTTTAACTTTTTATGCTGAAACCCCTATTCATATGGGAGCTGGTCAGAGTATTTCTTATGTTGATTTACCTATTCAAAGAGAAAGGCATACTTCTTTTCCAGTTTTATGGTCAAGCGGAATAAAAGGAGTTATAAGGGATGTGGCTTTAAGAGTGTGGAATGATAAAGACAAAGTGGAAACAATTTTTGGTCCGGAAGAGGGTTCTGATTTTGCAAGTTGTATAAGCATAACTGATGCTAAAATTTTACTCTATCCTGTCCGCTCGGTAAAAGGTGTGTTTGCCTGGATTACTTGTCCTTTTGTTTTAAAGAGATTTAAAGAGGATTTGGAAGCAGTAGGAGTAAAATTTGAACATAACAATCAAGAAATTCAAATTCTTGATGTTTCTGATGATAAAGTATTTATCGCCGATGATAATTTAAAAATCCAAGAACAAAATAATGTTGCTTTTGAAGAATTTGTTTTTGAAGCAGAAGTTAAAAACGAAGTCAAAAATTTGGCTGAAAAATTAAAGGAATTTATCCCTCAAGATGATTTGGCTAAAAATCTTGAAAAGTATCTTGCCATTGTTTCTGATAATGTATTTAAGGACTTTGTAAATTATGCGGTGGAAATAAGAACAAGGATAAGGATAGACCAGGCATTAGGAACCGTTAAAAGTGGTGCTTTATTTAGTGAAGAGTTAATTCCTTCTGAAAGTGTTTTTTATTCACTTTTATTTATAAAAGATTCATTTAAGCCAAATACTAATATGAATGCTGAAAATGTATTTTCAGAAATAAATTCTTTGCTTTCTCAAAATTCTCTTCTCCAACTTGGTGGAGATGAAACAATCGGAAAAGGTTATGTAAGGGTTAAGTTTTATTCATTTCAAGGAGGTCAGCAATGAGAAAGACAATTATTCAGGAAAGGGCAAATTTTTGTATTAAAAAGGTTAAAGAAGTAAAAGAATCAGGTGATGAAAAGAAAATTGAAAAATTTGAAACTAATGCGAAAAGACTTCCTTCTTTGGTTGTTAGTAACGGACTTATTCCTACGCTTGCTTTTTATAAAAAAGAAGAAAGAAAACCTGTTTATGACACAATTAATGAATGGTTGAAAAAAAAGAAATTAATTGAAAATGATGCGCTTGAAGAACTCGCTAATTCAGATTTCCAAACTCTACGGCTTGCAACAATTGAAGTTCTTGCAATTGCTAATTGGCTAAAAAGAATAGTTGAGGCGGAGTTATGAGAAGTTATAACGAGTTAATGAATTATATTTATACAAATATGTCGTTAAATTTTTCGAGATGTGAAAATATCTCACTTGCTTTACAGAAACTTATAAAAAAAGACATTATTGAAAAACCAAAATGTAAAAGTTTGTTTTTAAAGCCTATAACCAAAATTCCTAAAGTAATTGAAAATTTTGTTAAAAGAATAGAAAACCAAAAAGCTGATTTAGAAAAATATGGATATGAAAATATATTTAAAAACAAAAATGATAAATGCTTAAAACTCAAAACCTCTTCTCGTCTTGTTATAGGTCTTGGCTCAGGGCATGTTCTTGAAACTTCTTTAACTTTACATCATCTTTTTGGAATTCCTTATATTCCTGGAAGTGCTTTAAAAGGTGTGGTTAGAATGGTAAATTTTTGGGAAATTGTTGAAAATAATAAAAATAATGTAAAAGACATAGAAAAATATATAAAAGAACTTCAAGAACAACTTTATGAAAAAGAAATTTTGCCTTCTGATAAAGATGATATTTTAAAACACAAACTTTTATTTGGGGCTCAAAACTTTAAGGGACTTTTAATTTTCCTTGATGCTTATCCTGAAATTAACGAAAATCAACAAATTTTTGAACTTGATGTTATGACGCCTCATTATCAAGGTTATTATACAAAAAATCAACCGCCAGGAGATTGGGAAAACCCAAACCCAATTACTTTTTTAACTATTAAAAAAGAAATTAATTTTTGTTTTAATGTTTTGTTTGATAGGTTTAGAGCAGAAGAGATTTTAAATGACGATAGATTTTCTAAGAAAGCAAAAGAAATAATAGAGGGTTGGTTAAATAAATTTTCTGAATTATCTCAACTTGTCAAAGATTGGCTTGAAAAAGCCTTAAAAGAATTTGGCGTTGGAGCAAAAGCAAGGCTTGGCTATGGAATATTTGAAGAATGAAAAATTTATTGATTTTGAAGTTAAAAATATAAAAGAAGATTTGACTTTAATTCATTTTGAATTGAAAAGAGAACTTGAACCGCAAGATTTAAAAAACATAAACCCACCCGACCCTGTTAAAAATAAATTTTCAAAAAATACTTTAATTCTTTCCGGAAGAGGACCAATATGGCTCTATGGTTTTCTAATTCATTTTTATCACCCAGTAAAAGCAATCGCAATTTTTGACCCAAGATTAAATGGTGCCGTTGTTATTGAATCCCATACAAAAGAAATTGAAGTAGGCAATTTGATAAAGATAGAAGAATAAAAAATGAAAATTTTAATTGCTCCTTGGGGAAATCCTTTTGGCTGGAAAGAAGTAGAATATGTTTACAATGGACAAACCGAAAAATTAAAAGACCCATTAGTTTTGATAAAAAGAATTGAAAGCCCAGATAAAGTAATTATCATAAGTGTTGATACATTAACAGATGATTATGTTTATGCTTTTAAAAATCCTTCTTATAATGATATAAAAAAATGTGCTGAAAATTTAATCTTTAATTTCTGTCAAAAAGAATTAAAGAATTTTATCCCAGAAAAAATTATAATTTCCTATGGATTTGGTGAATTTAACCATATAAAATTTATCGGCAATGCCATTGATTTTTATTATAACACATTTAAAGAACTTACCTGTTATTTTGTTAATTTACTACAACAAATAAATGAAAAATTTGAAATCATCTTTGATGCCACTCATGGAATAAACTATGTTACAATTTTAACTTATAGGACTTTGAGAGAGATTCTTGAAATTTTTGCTTATGTTTACGATGTAAAATTAAAGGTTTTAAATTCAGACTCATTTGTTGGAAGAGAAGCAAAAATTGATAGATTAAATATAAATGTTATTGAAAAAAGTAAAATTTTACCAAAGATTTCAGTATATAGAAGTGATAAAAGACTTGTTGAGCCTTGCTCTTCTACTACCCTTGAAAATAAAAGCAAAAGAGAAATTGGAGAAAATATTGAAGATTTTATTTCTGGAATATCTTTCAATATAGACGAAACCTTAATTTTTCTTGGTTCATTTTTATATGCCCTTCCTGTTTTTATATTAAGTTATATGATAGATTCTTCAGTATTAAAAGAAAAAATAGAAAAAATATCAGAGAAATTTGAAAAAAATATTCGTTTAAAGAATTTAAGTAAATTGGAAGTTTTTAGAAACTGGGAATTTAGAGAAAATTTTGCCAATCTTGTAAAGGCATATTTAGTTAGTTCAATATTAGAGAAAATTGGATTTAAAAAATTGAGTGATATTCCCCTATCTAAAATTAAAGATTTAAAAAATAAAGTTTATAAAAAATTTCCAATTGAAAGCAATAGAATTGATAAAGAGCTAGACGATATAAAAGATTTGCAGAATATAACACAACAATATGAAGTTTATAATAAAATTAAAGGTAATCTTGTTTTAAATCAAATAGACAAAAGAAACTTTTTTGCTCATGCTGGTTTTGAATACAATACAATTGAACTGAAAAAAGAAAATGAGGAGATATATATAAGGATTTACACTGGAAATAAAAATTCCGCGGAAGAATTAATAAAAGAAAATTTACCACAAATTTAAAAGGAGGTGAAAATATGGACTGGAAACTTAAATTAAAAGCTATTCTCCACGACCCACCATATAAAATAAAATTTATTGAAACACATAAAGATAAAGCTAAAGAACTTTTTGAAAAAATCTTACCTTATGAAACTTTTGAAGATGAAAAAGTAAATACTGCTGACCAAATTGCTTCGGCTCAAAGTAGGATGATTGTTAAACTTCAATTTAAAGATACACAAAAAGAAAATGACTTTAAAAATGCATTCCAAGTAAATTATGATGAATGTGAATTTATAGATATTTTTTCTGAAAATAAAGAACCAGTCCAAACTCCTGATGTAGATAAAGTTCAAAATTTGTTTAATAAATTAGGGAATTTAACTTTTTCAGACGAAAACGAAAGAGCGAAATTTGTTTTTTTCTTTTTATGGCGATTTTATCCTGAAATTTTTCCTGAAATAAATAAACATCCTGCTGATTCAAGAGCTCCAAATCATTCTATTTATGACCATTTGGTTCAGACATCTGCCATTGTTTCTGCTTTACCAAATCCTGCATTTTTACTTTTTACTATTGGTCCTGTCCAAAGTTTTATTTCTAAAGCAAGAAAAACATCCGATTTATGGGCAGGAAGTTATATGCTTTCTTATTTGATTTGGGAAAGTGTGAAGCCATTGATTGAAGAATTTGGACCTGATATCATTATATATCCTAATTTATTTGGACAGCCTCTTGTTGATAGATGGCTTTATTTTGAAATTTTCAAAAATTCACCTTTTGCCAATTTTAATGAACCAAAATTTAGAGAATGGTTTGAAAAGTGGCAGAATTTTGAACAAAAAAAAGATAATGAAGGATATTTAGAGCAAAAATTAACAATTGCTAATTTACCAAATAGATTTTTGGCAGTTATTCCTTATAATAAAAATTGGGGACAAAGTTGTGAAGAAAAGTTTAAAAACAAATTAAAAGAATTGGCTGAAAAAGTATATGAAAAGGTTAAAGACTTTTCTCAAAACCAAAATTTACAAAATGATATTGAAAAGCATCTCCTTTCATACTTTCAGGTTTATTGGGTTATAATGCCATGGAGTAAGAGCGGAATTTTACCTGATGATGTTTTAAATGATTATAAGGAGCTTTTTTCTGATAAAAATGACCTTTATAAAACAATTGAGCAAATAGCTAATCATCCTTATTATAAACCTGCTAATGTTGGAACTGCTTACTCATTACTTTTAGAACTTCTTGAAAAACTTCTTGGGGCAAGAAAAAGTGTGAGAGATTTTGAACAGGTTGAACAACCCGGTGAAAAGTGCCATCTTTGTGGTGAATTTGAGGTTTTGTGGTTTGCTACTGATAGTTCAAAATGGAAAACAATTGATGATAAAATAAAAGATTGGAATAGTTATAAGGAAAGAAATGATGAAATATGGGAAGATTTATCAAAGGATGTTTCTTTGAAAGAAAATGAAAAACTTTGTGGCGTTTGTCTTACAAAAAGATTATTTCCTGAAATTATAAAAGATGAGTTTGGTTTATCTACCGAAATAAAATTCCCATCAACTTCTGAAATGGCAAGTATTGGAGAAAAGAGAAGGTTAAATAATCAAATCAAAAATGACTTTAATAAAAAATTTGAAGAATTTAAAAAGAAATATAAAGAAAATATCAAGAATAAACTTCCTTCTTCTATCTCAGTTCCCAAATTAAAAAGAGATCCTCTTTATAAAATTGATGGAGAATTTCTTATGAAGGAAACTTATAGAGAAGACTATTTTAAAAAGGAATATGGAATTCAATTTAAGGAAAATGAATCAGAGAAGTTAAAGGAGTTTTTAGAAGATTTAGAGAAGTTTAGAGAACTTTTAAATGACTTAAACCTCAACCCTTCAAGATACTATACTATTTTACAAATGGATGGAGATAATATGGGGAAATGGTTAAAAGGAGAATTTAATCCAAAAATAAAAGATACAATCCATGAGAAAGTGATAGATGCTTTAATTCAATTTTCAGAAGGAAAAGATAAAGAGAATCTTCAAAAAATTTTATGCTCAAAACATCCAAATTCGCCATCAATTCACCAAGCTTTTTCAAGAAAATTAGCTTATTTTGCCCTTGAAAAAGTTAGAAAAATTGTGGAAGATAATCATTATGGAAAACTTGTTTATGCGGGTGGAGATGATGTTTTGGCACTCTTACCAATAGAAGAGGTCTTAAAATGCGCTTATGATTTACAAAAGAAATTTAAAGAAATTTTAGGACGAAAAGCTTCTATGAGTGCCGGAATTTTAGTCGTTCATCACAAATATCCACTTTATTTAGCATTAAGAAAAGTAAATGAAGCCGAAAAGAAAGCAAAAAGTAAATATGGTAAAAATGGCTTTTGTTTTATTTTTATGCCCCATAGTGGCGAAGAAAGGGAATTCGGTGGCGATTGGGATTTAGTAGATTTTATGGAAGATTTGGTTTGTAAATTTAAAAATGATGAAATTTCAGGTGTTTTTTCTTATCAATATCTTGAAGTAGTTGAAAAATTGTATGAAAAAGAGCAAAATAAAAACATTGAAGACCCAAAAGAGATTTTAAAAGGGGAGTTAAAGAGAATATTTATGAGAAAGGAAGGAGATAAAGAAAAATTGCGAGATTATTTAGAAAGCGAAATTTTCCCTCGTTTTGAAAAACTTGAAGTGGAAAATTTTGCCAATATGTGTGTTATAGCAAAGAAGATTTCGGTCGAGATGAGGGTATAAGAAAATTTCAATTTTGTCTCCATTTGGTTTATTCTGCTTTTAAGAGAAATAAAACATATAAATTAAATTTATCGGAGAAATTTTTGGTTTTTGGAAAAATCGGCAAGTAATTTAATAAAAATTCTTTGACTTTTCTTTCTTTTCTTTTATAATTTATTATCAATTTTAAAAGGGGGAAAAGATGTTTAAAAAGATTGGGGTTTTAGGTGCGGGAACAATGGGTAGTGGAATTAGTCAAGTTTTTGCCCAAAATGGTTATGAGGTAATAATGGTTGATTTGGCCGATGAGTTTTTAAAAAGAGGAATGGCAAATATCCAAAAGAGTTTGGAGAAGTTTGTTGAAAAAGGGAAGATTAGTGAACTTGATAAAGAGGAAACTTTAAAAAGGATAAAGCCGACAACGAAGATTGAGGAGGTTGGCGATTGTGATTTGGTTGTTGAGGCAATTATTGAAAATAAAGAGGAGAAGAAGAAGACTTTTGGGCAGATTGATAAAATCTGTAAGAAAGAGACAATTTTTGCCTCTAATACCTCAACGATTTCTATTACCGAATTGGCGAGTGCCACTAATCGACCCGAAAAGTTTATCGGGATGCATTTTATGAATCCAGTTCCTTTGATGGCTTTGGTGGAAGTGATTAAGGGTTTAAGAACTGATGATAAGACTGTGGAGGTTATTATGGATTTGGCTAAAAAGATTGGTAAGGTGCCAGTATTGGTAAACGATTCGCCTGGTTTTGTTTCTAATCGGGTGTTAATGCCAATGATTAATGAGGCCATCTATTGTTTATACGAAGGGATTGCTGATAAAGAGGCAATTGATAATATTATGAAATTGGGAATGAACCATCCGATTGGTCCTTTGGCTTTAGCCGATTTGATTGGTTTGGATGTGGTTTTGGCGATATTGGAGGTTTTAGAAAAAGATTTGGGCGACCCAAAATATCGTCCTTGTCCTTTATTGAGAAAGATGGTTAATGCTGGCTTTTTAGGAAGAAAGACAAAAAGGGGTTTCTATGAGTACCAATAAGAAGAAATGGGAATATAAAATAAAAGTTTTGGAAGTCCACAGCCACCCAATTTTGGCTTTAGGAAGATGGCAGATTGAAGATGATAATAAAAAAATAATTAAAGAATTTCCTAATGTGGAAAAGTATATCAATCAATTAGGTGAAGAAGGTTGGGAATTGGTAGGAACCGCTCCTGGTTCGGATAGTCAGGGAACAATTACTAAGGTGCTTCTGATTTTTAAGCGGGAAAAAGATTAATTGTCATTTAATCCTATTGATTTACTTTCTTTAATAGTGGTTTCGGTTGTTGGTGCCTTACAATTTTTTCGGGCGATTGATGATTTCAGTCTGGTTTTTTACGAGACAATCGGGATAATATTTGCTTGTTATTTAAGTAATTACATCTTTAAAAAATTTGATTATCAGCCAATTTATTATTTGCTCACTTTTCTGGTGGTTTTCTTTTTTACCCTTCTTCTTTCCCGATTTCTTAATAACTATTTTTCCTTTTCTTTTGGTGTCTTCACTTATATCTTTGGTTTCTTTTTGGCTATTGTCTTTGCCTGGGCTTTTTGTCATGCTGTTTTAAAGACGATTTTAATCTTTTTTGGGAAAAATCCAATGTTAGTTTATAGATATAAAAAATCCCTTTTTGCCTCCCAAATATTGTTCTTTGGTCTTTTTCGGGAACTTTTGGGACTTTTGCGAGTTATCCGCGGTCCAGCATCACCACCATAATGAAGAATTTGTTGGCGATTGATTTTGGTCTCCGGTGGGTGGGTTTGGCTTTTGGCGACTGGGAGAAAAATTATATTTACGGTTATAAAACGATTACTGTTAGAAGTCTTAATAAGTTAATTAAAGAGATTAAGAAGATTGTGCAGGAAAAGGATATTGACCACATCATAATTGGTTATCCCCAAAGTTTAAAAGGTAAAGAGACCGAAATGGCAAGAATGGTAAAAAGATTTAAGGAAAAATTAGAAAAATCGGTTGCCTGTAGGATTGTTCTTTTTGATGAAAGATTTACCACTGATTTGGCCAAGCGGATTATTTTTCCAAAAGATTTAAAAAGAACGAAGATAAAAAGGAAAGAAAGTATCAAAAAGGATATCAATCTTTTATCGGCTATTCTTCTTTTAGAAAGTTATTTTAAACATGAGAAGGGAAAAGAAGACTGATTTTTTTATTCTCCTCTTTTTCACCTTTCTTTTTCTTTTTTATCATCAGGTTTTCGTTAAAGAGGAGATAGATAGAAAGATTGATATTTTTATCCCCCAAAATCTTAATCTTTCCCAAATAAGCCAATTATTGAAAGCGAAAGGAGTAATAAAAAGGGATTATCTGTTTTTCTTTTATGCCAAAATTTTCTCAAAAGAGAAAGATTTAAAAGGTGGTTATTACCAATTAATGGAAAATATGAAGGAAATTAGGGTTCTTTTTGCTTTTTTAAAAAGATACAGGATTCCGGTGTGGGTGACAATTCCGGAAGGATTTACGATAAGAGAGATTGGCGAAATTTTAGAGAAAAAGGGCGTTTGTCACAAAGAAGATTTTATAAATTATTGTGTTAATCCCGATGTGTTAAAAAGATATAATATTCCCTTTGCCAGTGCTGAAGGTTTTTTGTTTCCTGATTCTTATCAATTTTTTACCAATTCTTCCCCGGCCGTTGTTTTTGATAAGATGTTTCGGCGTTTTTGGGAGGTTTATTCAGCTTTAAAAAGAAAGTATAAAACCAAGCTTTCCGATTCAACGATTATCATTTTAGCTTCGATTGTGGAAAAAGAAGCCAAAATCGATTCGGAAAAACCACTGATTGCTTCGGTTTTTTTAAACCGGTTAAGAAAAGGAATGCGGTTAGAAGCCTGCGCCACCATTCAATACCTTTTAGAAAAGCGAAAGCCGAAGTTAAGTAAAGAAGATTTAGAAATTCCTTCACCTTATAATACCTATCTCCATAAAGGTTTACCACCCACCCCGATCTGCAACCCTGGTAAAAGTTCCCTGGCTGCCGTCTTAAGTTCTCCCCAAACCAATTATTATTACTTTTTTACTCCCAACGGAATCACCCATATTTTTTCTAAAACTTTTGAAGAACACCGTAAAAAAATACAAATATTGACAAAAAATTAATATTGATTTTAAAAATAATTTAATTATAATAAATTTTTATGGATAAGAACAAATATTCCGATTACGACGCCTCTAAAATTCATGTTCTTAAAGGATTAGAAGCGGTTCGGCGCCGACCAGCAATGTATATTGGTGATGTCGGCGTTCGCGGCCTTCATCACCTTATTTACGAAGTTGTTGACAATTCCGTAGATGAAGCTTTGGCTGGTTTTTGTGACCATTTGATAGTTACTTTGCATAAAAGTAATGCTTGTTCGGTAGAAGATAATGGTCGAGGGATTCCGGTTGATATTCATCCAATAGAGAAAAAGCCGGCTTTGGAAGTGGTGATGACGATGCTTCATACTGGTGCTAAATTTGAAAATAAAGTCTATCGCATTTCTGGCGGTTTACACGGCGTTGGTGTTTCGGTGGTGAATGCTTTATCGGAATGGTTAGAGGCTTATGTTTATCGGGATGGTAATATTTATTACCAACGATACGAAAGAGGGGAAACTAAAACACCTTTAAAAATTGTTGGCAAAACTAAAAAAACCGGAACAAAGATTACTTTTAAACCCGATAAACAGATTTTTAAGAAGATCGATTTTGATTATGAGATGGTTGCCAATCGGTTGAGAGAGCTTGCCTATTTGGTGCCTAATTTAAAGATTGAATTGATTGATGAAAGAGCCGATAAAAAAGAGGTTTTCCATTTTCCTGGAGGGATTGTTGAATTTTTGAAGTATTTGGATACCGGAAGGACCCGTTTACACAAGCCTATCTATTTTAAAGTAGAAAAGGATAAGTTAGAAGTCGAGATTGCTTTTGAATATAATGATAGTTATTTAGAAAATATCTTTTCTTATGTAAATACGATAAATACCCATGAAGGGGGAACCCATGTTTCGGGCTTTAAATCGGCTCTAACCCGAACCTTAAATGAATATGCTAAAAGAAATAATCTTTTGAAAGAAGATATTGAGATAATTGGTGAAGATACCCGTGAGGGTTTAACGGCAATAATTTCTTTAAAAATTCCTGACCCCCAATTTGAAGGGCAGACAAAAACAAAATTGGGAAATAGTGAAGTTAAAGGGATTATTGAGACAATTGTTAATGAAAAGTTAGAAGCCTTTTTGGAGGAGAATCCTAAGGTTGCCAATATTATAATCAATAAAGTAATCAGTGCTGCCAAAAGTCGTTTGGCAGCCAAGAAGGCTCGGGAATTGGCACGCAGAAAATCTTTGTTGGAAACTGATATTTTGCCTGGGAAATTGGCCGATTGTCAGGAAGAAGACCCGAGAAATGCTGAAATTTATATTGTTGAAGGAGAATCAGCTGGTGGTTCAGCAAAACAAGGAAGAGACCGCAGATTTCAAGCAGTTTTGCCGTTAAGGGGAAAGATTTTAAATGTGGAAAAATCAAGTTTGAATAAGGTTTTAAGTAATGATGTGATAAAGACAATTGTTACCGCCTTGGGTGGCGGTTTTGGTGAAGATGATTTTGACCCCCAAAAATTAAGGTATCATAAGATAATAATAATGACTGATGCCGATGTGGATGGTTCCCATATTCGAACTTTACTTTTAACCTTTTTCTATCGTTTTATGCGTCCGCTTATTGAACAAGGTTATGTTTATATTGCTTTTCCACCACTCTATCGGGTGAAAGTTGATAAGCAAGAGTTTTATCTTTATTCGGATGAAGAATTAGAAAAGTTTTTAAAGAAATATAAAAATGAAAAATGTGAGGTTCAAAGATATAAAGGTTTGGGTGAGATGAATCCTCAACAGTTATGGGAAACGACAATGAATCCGGAAAAAAGAAAATTGAAAAAAGTTACTTTAGAAGATGCGGCAGAAGCCGACCGGCTCTTCTCTATTCTTATGGGTGAAGAAGTGGAGCCAAGAAGAAAATTTATTGAAGAAAATGCTAAATATGTGGAGAATTTAGATATATGATAAATCGGGAAGAACTTTTTAAAAGATTAACGGAAGCCTTTGGTCCATCTGGTTTTGAAAATGAAGTAAGAGAAATATTAAAAGAATATTTTTTGGAAGTTGGCGAAGTAAAATATGACCGGTTAGGAAGTATTATCTGCCAAAAGGAAAAGAAGGGTTTAAAAATTATGATTGCTGCCCATATGGATGAAGTCGGCTTTCTCGTGGCTAAGATTACTAAAGAAGGTTATGTGAAATTTTTACCCATTGGTGGTTGGTATTCTCAGGTATTATTGGGTCATACCGTTAAAATTAGAACTCATAAAGGTGATTTTTTTGGGGTAATCGGCGCTAAACCGCCTCACGAATTACCCGAAGAAGAAAGGGATAAAGTGGTTAGTATCGAGAAGATGTATATTGATTTTGGAACTTTTACTGATTTTGATATTGAAAAAGAATTGGGGATAAGGGTGGGTGACCCAATTATACCTTTCCAAAATTACCAAAAATTACCTAACAATCTCCATTTAGCAAAAGCCTGGGACGACCGTTTTGGTTGCGCAATTCTTTGCGAGCTCGCTTATCTTTTAAAAAAGATCGACCACCCTAATTCTATATATTTGGTGGGTACTGTTCAAGAAGAAGTTGGTTTAAGAGGAGCAAGAACCGCCGCCGAATTGATTAAGCCTGATATTGCCTTTGCGGTTGATGTTTCTATTGCTCGGGATTATCCTGGTTATGTTATGAAAGAAACTCCAGAAAGATTGAAAAATGGATGCGCAATAATTACTTATGATGTTACCATGATACCTAATATAAAATTAAGAGATTGGGTGATTGGCATTGCCGAAAAATATAATATAAAATATCATCTAACTACCATTCGGGGTGGTTATGATACCGGGACTATTCATTTAAAAGGTATTGGGGTGCCTTCCTTAGCAATTGGTATCCCCACCAGATATATTCATTCCCATTCCGGAATAATTGCTGAAGAAGATTATCAAAACTGTTTAGACCTTCTTGTTAAAATCTGTGAAAATTTAGAAACCTTTGAATTTTAGTGAAGAATTATTATCTCATTCCTTGCTGACCAAAAGAAGTGAGGATGTTCATATAGGGCATAATTACCGCAATAATGATAAAGACAACGCCAATACCCATAATTAAAATGAGAACCGGTTCAATCAATCCGGTTAAATTCTTTGCCATTCTTTCAACTTCAGTATCATAATAATCAGCAACCTGGCGGAGCATTTCATCTAAAGCACCAGATTCCTCACCGGTAGCGACCATTTGAACTACCATCGGTGGAAAGACACCACTTTCTCGCATTGGCGGAGCAATACCCCGACCTCGCCGCACACTTTCCGCAATGGCATCAATGTGTTGAGAAATATAGGCATTACCAACAGTTTTAGAAACTAATGCTAAACTTCTTAAAATCGGTAAGCCGGTTCTGTCCAAAGTTTCAAACATTCGGGCAAAACGGGCAAGAACCATTTGATAGATTAAAGGACCGGCAATAGGTATTTTTAATTTTACCCTATCCCACCATAATCTTCCGGCTTTTGTCCTTATAAAAGTATAAAAGAGAATACCAAGAATTGCTAAAAAGAAAAATCCAATTGCCCAATAATTTTTCATAAAAGTAACAAAGGCAATAAGAATTCGGGTCGGGGTTGGAACTTTTGTTCCTAAACCAGTTAAAAGCATAATAAATTTTGGCAAAACAAAAGTGGAGAGAACAACGACGGCAACAATCATACCAATCATTAAGATTATTGGATATCGCAAAGCCGACATTACCTCACTTCTTAATCTTCTTTCGTGTTCTAAAAGGTCAGCCAAACGGGTTAAAATTTCGTCCAACACACCGCCGGTCTCGCCAGCCCAGACTGAATTAACATATAACTCATTGAAAATTCTTGGATATTTAGCCATTGCTTGCGATAGAGAAGCACCACCCATAAGGTCTTTTCTGATGCCATCAAGAGCTTTAGCCAAAGCTTTGGAACGGGTTTGGGCTTGTAAGGCACTAATAGCCGAAAGCATTGGTAAGCCAGCTTTATGAAGGGTAACAAATTGGCGGGTGAAGTTTATTAAATCAATTGCCTTTACTCGACCAGCAAAAAGACCTTCTAAAGAGAAACCGCCACCAGCAGGTTGCTTTATTTCTTTTATGGATAAAGGGATATAACCTAAGGCATCAAGTTTTTCAATTACACTATTAACATCGCTTCCCTCTACTGTACCAGTTAATACTTTACCTTCTCGGTCCCTTACTTTGTAAGAAAATAAAGGCATTAACGCCTCCTTTTATTTAGATTACAATCTTTTCGGCTTCTCTCATTACTTCTTCTACTGTCGTAATTCCCATAAGAACTTTTTTAATGCCATCTTCCCACAGAGTATCCATACCACTTTCTTTTGCTAACATTCTTATTGCACTCGTTGGTGGTCGGGTGACAATTAACTCTCTCATCTTTTCATCAACTTTCATAACTTCAAATATACCTATTCTTCCATAATAACCGGTATAACGACAATGTTCACAACCCCGACCGCGATACAAAATAGTATCCGGCGGCAATTCTAATTCTTCTAAAATTTTTGGTGAAGGCTTGTATTCTTCTTTACATTTTGGGCAAATCCTTCTTACCAATCTTTGTGCCAAAACACCTTCCATTGCGGAAGCAACCAAGAATGGCTCAATTCCCATATCAATCAAACGGGTTATGGTACCGGGGGCATCGTTAGTGTGAATTGTTGAGAATACTAACTGACCGGTTAATGCGGCCCGAATAGCTACCGTGGCGGTATCCCGGTCACGAATCTCGCCAATGAAAATAACATCTGGGTCTTGACGCAAAATATGTCTTAATCCTACGAGATAGGTATAACCGGCCCTTTCGTTTACCTGCGATTGACAAAGACCATCAATATCGTATTCTACTGGGTCTTCAATCGTAATAATATTCTTTTCCGCGCTCCGAATTTCTTGTAAAATAGCATAAAGAGTAGTTGTTTTTCCTGAACCAGTAGGACCAGTTACTAAAATAACTCCGTGGGGTTTTCTAATCATTTCTCTTAAAACTTGAAGTCTTTCTGGTAAGAGACCAAGCTCATCTAAGGATAAAAGTCTTACCCTATCAAGAATACGCATTACCACCTTTTCGCCATAAGTAGTGGGAAAAGTAGAGACACGGAAGTCAATCTCTCGGCCATCAATAATTGCTGAATAACGACCATCCTGGGGTAATCTTTTTTCCGCAATATTCATTCGGGACATAATTTTAATACGAGAAACTACGGCTAATTGTAAAGCTTTCTTAGGAGCAACAACTGGATGGAGAACACCATCGATTCGGAATCTCACTTGTAAACCTTCTCTCGTGGGTTCAATGTGGATATCCGATGCCCTTTCCCGAACAGCCCTAATAATCAATTGGTTAACCCATCTAACTACCGGAGCTTCAGAAGCTAATTCTTCAAGTTTTTTAGGTGTTAAGTCAAGTTCGGCTGCCACTTCACCTTCTCCCAAGGGTTCAATAGTTTCAACTTCCGGCTCATCAGGAATATCCGGTGGTTGGGTTTGGGCATAATATTCATTAAGAACTTGATATAAATCTAATTCCTTGCAAACCATTACTTGGACATCCATGCCCGAAAATCTTCTAATTTCATCAATAGTATAAATATTTGAAGGGTCAACCATGGCAACAACCAAAGAATTTTCAGATTTAAAAAGCGGTACAAATTTATGGGCTCTTAAAAATTCTTCCGGAAACATTTTCATCACTTCGGGGTCAATTTTAAAGGTAGTTAAATCAATAAAAGGTACACCATATTTCTGTTCTAATTCAAACCCAATATTATCTTCCCGTGCCATATTTCACCCCCTTACCACAATTCTTTATAAAATTATAAAGTAAAAATTTCAAAAAATCAATATTTATTTTAATTTTAAAATTTCTCGATAGCCGGTTAAATCTAAAAATCCGTGACCGGAGATATTCATCACAATTACTTTTTTAGTTCCTTCTTCTTTGGCTTTCAAAGCCTCATCGATAGCACCCGCAATGGCATAAGCAGATTCCGGAGCGGGTAAGAATCCTTCGCATTCAATAAACATTCTGGCTTTTTCAAAGACATATTTTTCATCAGCTGGATAAGTTTTGGTTTCAATAATATTATGGTGTCGCAAAAGGCTAATAATTGGGGCTGCCGCGTGATACCTTAAACCATCGGCTTTTATTGGCTTCATTTTTATTTTGTGTCCCAAAGTATACATTTTTAATAAAGGGGTAAATTCACCATAATCAGCAAAATCATATTCATACTTTCCTTTAGATAGATTAGGAGCTACTTCACTTTGGCAGGCAATAAACCTAATTTTTTTCTTATTTTTCAAAACCTCTCCAATAAAAGGAAGGGTAAAACCACCAAAATTAGAGCCGCCGCCTAAACAGGCAATCATTATATCTGGTTCAACGCCGATTTTTTCCAATTGTTTTTTTGTTTCTAAACCAATAATTGTTTGATGTAAAAGCACATGGTTTAATACTGAACCAAGACAATAAATAGTGTCATCATTTTTTAAAGCATCTTCTATTCCTTCTGAAATGGCGATTGCTAAAGAGCCTGGATGTTGGGGGTTTTTCTTATATAATTTTTTCCCCACTTCGGTTTTTCCACTGGGAGAAGCATAAACCTCGGCTCCCAAAAGTTGCATAAGTGTCCTCCGTTCTTTTTTCCATTTATAAACGGCTCTTACCCAATAGATTGTACATTTTAAACCAAGCAAGGCAGCCGCATAAGCCAAAGCAGTCCCCCATTGACCAGCACCAGTTTCCGTAGTTACTCTTTTATAACCTTCTTTTTTAGCATAATAACATTGAGCTAAAGCCGTATTTACTTTATGACTTCCAGTAGGACTAAAAAATTCTCCTTTATAATAAATTTCTGCCGGCGTGGCTAATCTTTTCTCTAAATTAACTGCTCGAAAAAGTGGTCGCGGTCTACCGGCTTGAGCATACAATTCTCTCAGTTCCTCGGGAATAGAAATCCATTCTTCTTTTGCCATTTCTTGTTTTAAACATTCGCCAATCAAAATCTTTGATAAATTTTTTAATCTCGATTCACCTTTTTCTGGGTCTTTTGGCGGTGGTAAAGGTTCGGGTAAAACTGGTAAAATATTATACCATTTATCCGGAATTTCCTCAATAGTTAAATTTACTTGCCTTATCGTTTTCATTTTTCCTCCATTTTAGTTAATTTTAATATTAATAAAAATTATTTTAAAGTCAAATATTATTGACAAAACAAAAAATTTAATTATAATATTATTATAAGCAGGAGGTGAAAATGCGAGGGATGTTTAAAAAAGCTTTATTTTTATTACCTTCACAAACTAAAAAATTATTTACGCGGATAAACGATGACAAAGAATTTTTATTTTATCTCCTTCTTGCCCCTAACGAAACTTGGGAATTGATTTGTTATAAAACCACCGGTGAAAGGGTTTGGCGCGGTGTTAATTTAAAAAAAGAAGATGTGACTGAACTTATTGGTGAGATTTTTTAAAGGTTATTAAATTTAGTCCAATTTCCGGGAAAAGTTGGCGGTTTAATTTTATCTTAATTTTAAATAGAAATATTTCTAAAGTAACACTCACCAATCCGGAAAAAAGGTGACCGCCAAAAATTTTAAAATTTTTATCGGCAATGGTCAGGTGGGTGTGAACAAAAATTTCATCTTTTCCGTGGCTTATATTGCCTAACAAAGAAACAATTTCGCATTCTTTTTTTATTTTTCTTTTTAAATATTTTTTCTTTTTTAAATCATAATAGCCTAAGAGGAAATCTTTACCAGCACCAATACCCCAAAAGAAAGCCCCTTTTATTTTATTTCTTTTAGCAAAATTTTTTAAAGAATTTATGATTTCTTCGTTTTTTTCTAAACGGATGAAAAATAATTCGGAATTAATTTTTTTTATCTCCATATTTTAAATTTTTTAAGAAATAAATAAAATAATCAAAGAAAGAAAGAAAAAGAAATAGCCAGGTTAGATAGGTAATAATTAGAAGTTCCTTTTTTCGGTTAAGCAAAGCCGTAATAATTAAAAGCGCAAAAAAAAAGCCGGTGATTTTTCCTAATACCGATGATTTGGAAACAATATTTCTTTTTTTCATTAAGAAGATAAAACCAGCGGTAATTAGAAGGTCCCGAATGATTATCGCTAAAACGATTGTGAAGTCCAAATTTCTGGTCATTACCAAAGCCACTAAAATTGAACCTACCCAAATTTTATCTACTAAATGATCAAGAATCTTACCCAAATCGGATACGCAGTTTAGCTTGCGTGCCAAATAACCATCAAAAGCATCAGTTACCCAAGAGATCGCTATGAAAACTAAACTGGAAAGATATAATTTTTTAGCTAAAAATAAAAGAATCAATGGTAAAAGAAGTAACCGCGAAATACTTAAAAGATTAGGTATCGTTAAAATCCCCATTTTAACTTTTTCTTTAAAATTTCAAAATAAGTCCTTTCTCTTTTGTTAACTAAAAGAAAATATTTTTCTGCCTTTTCGATAAAAACCTCTTCCCCTAAATTTAACAAAAATACTTTTTGACCATCAAGGACTAAATGAGCCGGGGGATTTTTTTCTCCTAAAAGAAGCTTTAATTTAAGATGGGCAGGTAAAATTAATGGTCTACTGGATAATAAATGGGGAGCAATAGGGGTAATAATGAAAACTTCGGAAGAAGGATGGACAATGGGTCCACCAGCCGCTAAAGAATAGGCGGTGGAACCGGTAGGCGTAGCGATTATTATTCCATCGCCATTAAATTTGTTAACTAATTCGCCATCCACATAAAGGTTAATTTCAATCATTCTTAAAGATTCACCCATATTGATAACCACATCGTTTAATATCAAATATTCTTGATTTTTAAAAGTTACTTTAATGAGCAATCTTTTTTCAATGTTAACTTCTTTATTTAAAAAATATTCAATCGCTTTTGTTTTTTCTTTTTCCGAAAAAGTGGTCAAAAACCCTAAACTTCCGAGATTAATACCAATGGTTGGAATTTCCTTGCCTTTTAAGATTTTAGCCGTTCTCAAAATGGTACCATCACCACCGATAGCAATAAGAAAATCGATTGTTGAAAGGTTTTCTTCCAAATCGCTGTAGTTTTCGTAACCCAAAGGGATCGCTTCAGCTTTTAAAAATAAAGGTTTGATATTCTTTAGGAGAAGATAATTAACAATTTCATCAACAATTTTTTTAATCCCGCTCTTTTTTAAATTAACAATCAAACCGGCTTTCATTTTAAGAAATTATAGCAAATCTAATTTTTTTACTCAATGAAGGAAGAAAAATAAAAGAAGAATACCATTCTTTAGCAAATCGGTAAATCTTTAAAGGATAGGGGTGGTCAATTTCCAAAATTATTATTCCCTTTTCCGAAAGAAATTTTTTACCTTCTTGCAAAATCCTTTTGATTATTAAAAGCCCGTCTTCGCCGCCGTATAAAGCCCTTTTATTTTCATATTTTTTAACTGCCTTGGGCAGTTGTTCATAATCTTTTGCTGTCAGGTAAGGAGGATTGGAAACAATTAAGTCAAATTTATTAAAATATTTTTCGTAATTAGGAAAATAGAAAAGGTCAGCCTGATATAATTTTATCTGATTATCAAGGGAATATTTTTTGATATTCTTTTTAGCCACTCTTAATGCTTTTTTAGAAATGTCGGTGGCAATAATTTCAGCATTTTTAAATAACCGCGCCAAAGAAATAGCCAAGTTTCCTGTACCGGTGCCAATATCAATAATCTGGCTAATTTTTTCTTTATCATAAAGGTGATTCTCTAAAAAAGAAATTAACAATTCAGTTTCTGCCCGGGGAATAAAAACTCCCCTTTCAATATGGAGTTCTAAGTCTAAAAAATAGGCTTTTTTTAAGAGATAAGGAAGGGGAATGTCGTCTTTTTTCTTTTTTAAAAGAGTGATAATTTTTTTTATTTTTCTTTTGGGTAACTTTTCACTTAAATAGATTTGGTAAGGTTTTTTTTCAAACACTCCGTACAAAATAAAATTAAATTCTTCATCACTTAAACGGTATCTTTTTTTAATAGCTGATAATTCTTTATTCATTTAAAAATTTTTCAATCTCTTTTTCCTGCAATTGACTAATAATTGGATCTAAATCACCTTCCATTATTTTGTCAAGTTCATAAAGGGTAAGATTGATACGGTGATCGGTTACTCGATTTTGCGGAAAATTGTAAGTTCTAATCTTTTCGGCCCTTTCACCAGTACCAATCTGTTTTCTTCGTTCTTTATCAACCGCTTCTTTTTGTTTACGCTTTTCATATTCCCAAAGTCGGGCTTTTAAAATTTTCATCGCCTTTTGACGATTTTGATGTTGAGAACGTTCATCTTGGCAACTAACAACAATACCGGTAGGCAGATGGGTAATTCTCACTGCCGAATCAGTGACATTTACATGTTGACCTCCTTTGGAACTTGCTCGAAAAACTTCAATTTTTAAATCTTCTTCTTTTATTTCCACTTCGATTTCTTTTGGTTCCCTCAGGACCGCCACCGTCACGGTAGAAGTGTGAATCCGTCCGGAAGCTTCGGTCACCGGTACTCTTTGAACCCGATGGACACCCTGTTCAAAACGTAAATAATTATAGGCTCCTTCACCGCTTACCAAAAAAATCACTTCTTTTACACCGCCCAAGTCAGATGGACGAAATGATAAGATTTCATATTTAAATCCTTTTTTATCTAAGTATTTCTGATACATTTTAAATAAATCCATAGCAAAGAGGGCGCTTTCTTCACCCCCCGCGGCTGGTCTAATTTCAACAATACAATTTCTTTTTAAATCTTCGGCGTGCGGAAGGAAATAGTAGAAAAGTTCTTTCTCCAATTCTTTTATCTCTTTTTTTAACTTTTCCTCTTCGGCCAAAAGATAGTTATAAGTCTCTTGGTCGCAGCCTTCTTTCATTTTACTAATTTCCACCAACTCTTCCTCTTTTTTCTTTAGTTGCTCATAATTTTCTAAAATTTTTTTTAATTCTTTATATTCTTTACCTAATTCTTCTAATAATTTTGGATTATTTATTACCTCTTTTTCGCTAAATTTTTTATCAATCTCTTTTAACTTTTCTTTGAGGATATTAATTTTTTCTTCCCATTTGATTTTCATAATTAAAAAATTACCATTTTCCCGTCTTTAATAAAACCCCAAGCCATATCTTTAGTGGTGTAACCGTGACCCACATTACCCCGCACATCAACCCCAATCACACCACACAAACAATTTCTTTTTTTTAGTTCTTCCATAAAAATATTAATTGCCGTTTGGATATCATGATATTTAACCAATTCACAAATCTCTTTGGCAACAAAATTTTTTATTATTTCCTCTCCGTGTCCCGTGGCTGATACTCCCGCTAAAGGAGTAGCGTAAGTTCCCGCGCCGATAATTGCACTATCGCCGACCCTGCCGGGCAATTTTCCCCTTAAGCCACCAGTAGAAGTTGCTACCGCAATTACTCCGTAGCGGTCTAAAGCGCAAGCGCCAACCGTGCTTAAATTTTTCTCTCTTTTTAAATTTTTATAAATTTCGATTAATTTTTTAAAATTGGGGAAATAAATATTTTCCCCTTTTTCAATTAGTTTCTTCAATTTTTCAATTTCCCTTCCAGTTTTTGGGTTGTATTCTGGAAATCCCATAGCTTGGGCAAACATTTTTGCTCCCTCGCCGACCAAAAGTAAATGGTCAGTCTCTTCCATAATTTTTTTAGCCACCAAAACTGGATTTTTAACATTTTTGATTGCGCCACAAGCACCAAAATGCCCTTCACTGGTCATTACCGAAGCATCCATTTCCACTTCCAAAAGTAAATTTAACACCGAGCCGGTTCCGGCATTAAAATAAGGATTATCTTCCAATTCACAAACGGCGGTACAGACCGCATCGATGGCCTTACCATCTTTCTGTAAAATTTGATAACCTTTAATTAAGGCCTTTTCAATTCCTTTTTGGGCAGTAATTTTTTCTTCAATCTTTCCAGCACCACCGTGAACAATTAAAGCAATCATAAAACCTCCTTTTGGCAATTTGGACAAAAATAAGAAGAACGGTTATTAATTTTAATGCGCACAATTTTTTCTTGGCAACGAAGGCAGGCTTGCCCGGCTCTTTCAAAAACTTTTAAATAATTTTGAAAATTCCCTTTTTGTCCATCTGGTCGAAAATAATCGCTTAGGGATGTTCCTTTTTTTTCAATTGCTAATTTTATAATTTTTTTCAAGCATTTCACCAACTTTTTTATTTCGTTATCGGTTAAAGAAAAACCTCTTCTTTTAGGATGGATTTGGGCACAAAAAAGAGCTTCATCAGAATAGATGTTACCCACACCACTGGCAATCTGTTGATTTAAAAGGAGACTTTTTATAAAAGCCTTTCGGTTTTTAATTTTTTCTTTCAAATAGTGAAAATTAAAATCGGGCATTAAAGGTTCTTTGCCTAATTTTTTTAAAGCGGAAAGAACTTCTGGTAATTTATTTTCGGAATAAAGATAAACTCGCCCCAACAGTCGTGGTTCCGCAAATATTAAAACTCCTTTGTCTAATAGAAACTTAATCCGAGAATATTTTACTTCGTTTTTAAAATTTTCTTGATAAATTAGCCTTCCCGACAATTTTAAGTGAAAAGTTAAATAATAATTATTAGATAACTTAAACAGCAAATATTTCCCCTTTCTTTCCAGGGCTAAAATTTTTTTACCGATAATTTTTGTTAAAAAATTTGTTGGCTTGGGATAGCCGATAATTTTTCTCTTTTCTAATTTTACGCCAATAAATCGTCTGTTAATTAATAAAGGTAAAAGTTCATTTTTTATTGTTTCTACTTCCGGTAATTCGGGCATTTTTTATATTTTATATAAAAAATAAGATTTGTCAAATCAAAGAAATAGCTAATTTGACTTTTAAAATTTTTTCTTTTAAAATTAATCAGTGAAGGGTAAAATTGGTATAATTCGGGCACTCCTTTATTATCGTTATGGCGAACTTTTTGTTAATTTTTTTAAAAACTTGCGCGTTGCTTATCTTTTATCACCCAAAACCAATAAAGAAATTATTGATTTGGGAGTAAAACATTCCTCGGCGGAGGTTTGTTTGCCTTTGAAAGTGGCTGTGGGACACCTGCTTTATTTAAAAAATAAGGTTAACTATCTTTTCCTTCCCCAATTTGTTTATCCCTACGAAAAACTTTATCCTTGTCCGAAAATGCTTGGTTTGGGAACAATCGCTTTAGCTTTTTATCCTCAAAATAAATTACTTTCTTTTAAAATCAAAGGAAATCTTTTCTTTCCTTTATTTCTTACCGGCTTAAAATTAAAGAAAGACCCTTTGAAAGTAATCTTGGCTTATTTAAAGGCGAAAAGAAAAGCTGAAAGAAAAAAAATATCTTTTGATAATAAACATTTAAAAGTAGCAATAATTAGCCATTTTTATAATATTTATGACGAAGCAATAGGAAGTGTAGTGATAGAAACCTTTAAAAAAGAAGGTTTTGTTGTTTATTTAAAAGAAGATTTAGGAGAAGAAATTTTGAGGAAAAAAGAAGGTTTTTCTAAAAAAATCAAGTGGGCTTTTGAAAGAGAGTTATATAATGCTTTTAAATATTATTTGGAGCATGTCGACGGTCTTTGTTTTTTTTATTCTTTTGCTTGTGGTCCTGATTCTTTGATTGGTGAAATGATGGAAAGAGAAGCGAAAGAAAAGGGGGTTCCTTTTTTGAGAATTATTTTTGATGAACATACGGGAAGAGAAGGAATAGTAACGAGGATTGAAGCCTTTTGTGAGTTGATTAAGCAAAAGAAAAATTTATGAAGGCAGCCTTTCCTTTTATTGGTTACGATTCCTTGGCTTTAAAAGATTTTTTAACTCTCTTGGGTGCGGAAGTCTGTTTGCCGCCACCTTTAACAAAGAGAACTTTAGAGTTAGGGGTAAAATATTCACCAGAAATGGTTTGCTTGCCTTTTAAAATTACTTTAGGAAATTTTATTGAAGCCTTAGAAAATGGTGCCGATACCTTGTTTATGGCTGCCGGAGCGAGGAAATGCCGGTTTGGCTATTATCACTATTTACAAGAAAAAATTTTAAAAGAATTGGGTTATAAATTCCGATTTTATCCGGTTTCCCAATATTCTCCTTATGAATTTTTCTTGGAAAAGATGCCCCAAATTTTTAATGTTTCGCCGCTAAAGGTTTTGAAAGCCTTTTATCTGATGGTTAAAAAAAGTGAAGTGTGCGAAAACTTTAAAAATTGTTTACGAGTGATAAGAGCGATTGATTATAAGGAAAGCATAAGATTTGAAAGAAAATATTTGAAAAAAATTGAAGCCGCCAAGAAAATAAGAACTTTAAATATTTTAAATAAGGAGTTAAAAACAAAAAGGAAGAAATTTTTAAAAGAAGGCGAGATAAAATTAAAAATTGGTTTAGTGGGCGAAATTTATTTTTTATTGGAAGATTTTGCCAACCAAGAAATTGAGAAAGAATTAGGTAAATTAGGAGTTTTAGTTTTATCCAAAAGAAGCCTTTATCGCCGATTGAAACATCTTTTAAAAATAGACATTAATTTTTTGAAGATTTATTATTACGCTAAAAAATATTTATCCTTATCACCGGGAGGCGAGGCAGTGAATACCATTGGGGAAACAATTGAATTTGCTAAAAATGGTATCGATGGCATTATCCATATTTTCCCTTTTACTTGTATGCCCGAAAATATCGTCCTTCACCCTTTGGAAAGAATAAGTGAAGAATATGATCTTCCTATTCTTTCGCTTTCTTTTGACGAACATACTTCTAAGACCGGTCTTTTAACCCGGATTGAAGCTTTTTTAGAATTATTAAAAAGGAAAAAAAGAAATGGCAACCGTTTATATCGGTATTGATGTCGGTTCGATATCAACGAAAGGGGTAGTTTTGGATAATCATTTTAATGTCCTTACCTACGAATATTTAAGAACTAAAGGAAGACCGATTGAAGCCGTTTTAAATTTGTTAAAAGTTTTTAAAGAGAGAATGGGAAATAAAGTGAAGATTGGCGGTGTGGGAACCACCGGCAGTGGTCGGCGGTTAGCCGGCGTAATGGTGGGAGCTGATGTCGTGAAAAATGAAATTATTGCCCATGCTATTGCCGCCTCTTTCTTTTATCCCGATTGTCAGACAGTTATTGAAATCGGTGGTCAGGATTCAAAGATTATTATTTTACGTAACGGCATTCCCGTAGATTTCGCAATGAATACGGTCTGTGCTGCTGGTACCGGATCTTTTCTTGATCATCAGGCCAGTAGGTTAGGAATTCCAATAGAAGAATTTGGTAAATTAGCTCTGAAAGCGAAAACCAAGGTAAATATTGCTGGTCGGTGTACAGTTTTTGCGGAAAGCGATATGATTCATAAGGCTCAATTAGGGTATCCTTTAGAAGATATCATTGCCGGTCTTTGCGAAGCAATTGTGAGAAACTATTTAAATGTGGTGGTTAAAGGTAAAGAGATAAAACCATTAATTTTATTTCAAGGAGGCGTAGCGGCCAATGTCGGTGTTCGGGAAGCCTTCAAGAAAGAATTAAAACAAGAGATAATTGTTCCCGAACATTTTTTAGTAATGGGCGCGATTGGCGCAGCAATTTTGGCAAAAGAGAAAACCAATGGAGCCGGAAGTAAATTTTACGGTTTTGAAATTACGGTTGCCAATTTTCAAACCAAGGCCCAGGAATGTGACGGGTGTCCAAATCGTTGCGAAATTATCTCCACTTATCGGGACAATGAACTTATTGATATTTATGGTGACCGTTGTGGTAAATGGTCGGGTTAAGATTTTGTTTTTAATTTCTCTCTTTTAAAATTCTATTCCTGATTGCTAAAATTTAACAATGTTTTAAATATTTACAAAATACTAATTTTTTATTATTATATATAATGAAAAATCGCGTTAAGCGGGTTGGCGAACTTTTAAAAGAAACAATTGCCGAAATCATTTTAAAGGAATTTGATAATCCCCATTTAGGTTTAATAACAATTACCGCGGTAGAAATGACTAAAGATTTAAAGCGGGCTACCATTTTTTTTACTTGTTACGGAAATGAAAATAAAGAATTAGTAGCCAAAAAGATTTTAAATGATAGTAAAGGCTATATTAAAGAAAGATTAAAAACCAAAATTGTTTTAAAATACCTGCCCGAATTGAAATTTGAAATTGATGAAACTTTAAAAAGAGAGCAAAGAATTGATAAATTGCTGAAGAAGTTAAAAACTGATGAGGGGAATAATATTAGTGAATAAAGAGGTTGGCCTTTCTTCTTACGATTTGATTAGAATAGTAAAAAACCGTCTGGGCACCAATTATAAAATTGGCCACGCGGGCACATTAGATCCCATTGCTAATGGGGTTGTTATTCTTTTATTTAATGAAGCTACCAAAATAAGTAATTTTTTGATGGCTTATGAAAAAGAATATTTAGCAGTGATAAAATTAGGTATCCAAACGGATACCGATGATATTACGGGGAAAGTGATTGAGAAGAAGAAGGTTCCCAGATTAAAAAAAGAAGAAATTTTAGAAATTTTGAAAAGCTTTGTTGGTCGAATTGAACAGCAACCGCCAATTTATTCCGCAATAAAGATAAATGGTGAGCCAAGTTATCTTAAAGCTAGAAAAAAAGAAGCAGTGGTACTGGAAAAAAGATTGGTTGAATGTCAGCAGCTGGAGTTGATTGATTATTTTCAAGATGTGATTTTAATAAAAGCGGTGGTTGGTAAAGGTTTTTACTTACGGGCTTTGGCCAGAGATATTGGCCTTAAAATTGGGTGTGGGGCAACATTAGCTGGTCTAAAAAGAATAAAAATTGGCAAATGGCAAATTGAAGATTGTTTGAAGATTTGGGAAATTTCCAAAGAAAATATTGAAAAAAGACTGATTCCCATAAAAGAGGCTCTTTATCAATTTAAAGAATATTATTACGACCAAAAAATTATTAACGATTTAAAAAACGGCAAGAAAATCTTTTCTCCCGAGGATGGTGATGGTTATTGTAAAGTAATTTCTCAAGATGAAAAAGTTTTATTGATTGGTGAAAAAAAAGATAATTATCTAAAATTAGCCCGCGTTATCTATGAAGATAATTAATGAAAAAAATAGCCAAGAATTTAAAAACGGTGTGATTACCATCGGTGGTTTTGATGGTATTCATTTTGCTCATCAAATAATAGTTGAAAAGTTGTTAAAAAACAAAGAAAATTTAAAAACGGTCGGTGGCTTAGTTACTTTTGAACCTTTGCCTTATTTATACTTTCATCCTGATTTCCATTTTCTTTTAACTCCCTTTTCGGAAAAAGTAGAAATTTTAGCGACCTTCGGGTTAGATTTTATTTTTGTTTATAATTTTGATAATTCTTTTGCCAATTTGGAACCATTGGCATTTCTAAACAAATTGAAAAATGATTTATTGCCGAAAAAGATTATTGTGGGTAATGATTTTCGTTTTGGGAAAAATCGTGAAGGTGATACAAATCTTTTAAAAAATTTCTGTGAACATGAAAACATTTTGATTGAAATCCTGCCACCAATAAAGAAGGCGGGCATCGAGGTTAAAAGTACGACTATTAGAGAAAAATTGATATTGGGAAATATTCGAATTGCAAACCTTCTTTTGGGTCGAGAGTATTCTTTAAAGGGAAAGGTGGTTAAAGGTAAGGGACGAGGAAATTTGCTTGGGTATAAGACGGCTAATGTGGAATTGTTGGATAAAAACAAGTTAGTTCCCGCGGATGGCGTTTATGCTTGTAAAGTGAAGATTGCGGCTGATGATAAGATTTACTTAGGAGTTTTAAATATTGGGGAAAGACCGACTTTTTTCGAAAAAGAAAGGAGCATTGAGGTCCACATTTTAAATTTTGAAAAAGACATTTTGGAAAAGGAATTGGAAATATTTTTTATCCAAAGGATAAGGCCGGAATTTAAATTTGAAGATGTCGAAAAGTTGAAAGCGAGAATAAAAGAAGATATCGAAACAAGTATAAAAATTTTTAAAAAGGAGAAAATATGGGAAGAAAATGCGAAATATGTGGAAAAACCCCAATAACTGGGCATAATATCAGTCATGCCCATAATGTGAGTAAAAGAAGGTTTAATCCTAATCTTCAGCGGATAAAAATTAAAATTGGTAATAAAACAAAAAAAGCCTGGGTTTGCACGCGCTGTCTTAAAAGCAATAAGGTAATTAAAACTTAGGAGAGAAAAATGAGGGTATTGATTACTGGTATTACTGGTTTTGTTGGCAGTCATTTGGCGGAATATCTACTCTCTTTAAAAAATTGTGAAATCTATGGAACTTATCGCTGGCGAAGTCGGATGGAAAACATTTCCCACATCAAAGAAAGATTGAAACTTTACGAATGTGATTTAAAAGATGCTACCGCCGTTTATAATTTGATAAAAGAAATCAGACCCGATATGATTTTTCACTTGGCGGCTCAAAGTTATGTACCGATGTCTTGGACAGCTCCTTCGGAAACAATTATTACCAATGTGATTAGTCAAATTAATATCTTAGAAGCAGTAAGAAATTTAAAAATGGATACTTTAATTCATATTGCTGGTTCTTCGGAAGAATACGGGTTGGTTTTGAAAAACGAGGTTCCCATTAAAGAAACTAATCCTTTGAGACCATTAAGTCCTTACGGAGTAAGTAAAGTTGCCCAAGATTTGTTAGGTTTTCAGTATTATAAAAGTTATAATTTAAAAATCATAAGAACCCGAGCTTTCAATCATGAAGGACCAAGGAGAGGAGAAGTTTTTGTTACTTCTAATTTTGCTAAGCAAATCGCCGAAATTGAAAAAGGTAAAAGGGAGCCGATTATCTATGTTGGTAATTTAGAAGCCGTTCGGGATTTTACCGATGTTCGGGATGTAGTTCGAGCCTATTATTTAGTATTAACAAAAGGTAAAGCCGGGGAAGTTTATAATATTGCTTCCGGAAAGGGTTACAAAATAAAGGAGGTTTTGGATATTTATTTAGAAATGAGTAAAGTCAAAGTGGAAGTAAAAGTTGACCCTGCTCGGCTCAGACCTTCCGATGTGGAACTGTTAATCGGCGATGCTACCAAGATTAAAGAAGAATGCGGTTGGCAACCGCAAATTCCTTTTGAAAAAACTTTAGAAGATTTACTTAATTATTGGCGCGAAAGAGTTTAAATGAAAATTCTTATTACCGGAAGCGAAGGTTTTGTTGGTCGGTATCTTTTTGAATTTTTGGCTAATAAAAACTACGAGGTTTACGGCACTTATTACCAAGAAAAAGAGATAAAAGCCAATCGTTTTTTTTTGGATATAAGGAAAAAAGAGGATGTTAAAAATCTTTTAGCAAAGATAAAGCCCGATGGAATTTTCCATTTGGCCGCTCAAACCTCGGTAGCTCGCTCTTATAAAGAGGAACATTTAACTTACGAAGTAAACACTTTGGGAACTTTGAATCTTCTTTGGGCGATTAAAGAATTGAATTTAAATCCGCGTTTTATTTATATTTCAACGGCCGAAGTTTATGGACAAGCAAAAGAAAGAAGAAAGGTTAAAGAAGATGACGAATTAAATCCCATAAGTCCTTACGCTTTAAGTAAATATTTTGCGGAAAAATTGGTTAGTCATTATGTAAAGGTTTATGATTTAGAAGCAATAATTTTAAGACCTTTTAGCCATACCGGAATTGGTCAGGACGAAAATTTTTTCTTTCCCTATTGTTGTCGAAAAATTGCTGAGATTGAGAAAGGGAAAATTCCTCCCCTTTTAGAGGTTGGCAATTTAGAAATCGAAAGGGATTATTTGGCGGTGGAAGATGTGGTGGTAGCTTATTACTTAGCTTTTGAATACGGTATAAAGGGAGAAGTTTATAATATTACTAATAGTAAACCGATAAAATTGAGAGAGGCTTTAAATTTTTTATTAACCCAAGCGCGCGCGAAAATTGAAATTGTTTCGGTTGATGAAAAATTAAGAAAATGGGATATTTATTATCTTTCCGGCGATAATACTAAATTTAAAAAATTAACTAATTTTGAACCGCAATTAGATATTAAAGAAGTTTTAATAAAGATGCTTGATTATTATCGGCAAACTCTTTAACCAGCAATGATTTTTAAATAAATTTTTCTTTCTCGCGGTCCGTCGAATTCACAAAGGAAAATACCTTGCCAAGTACCTAAAATAAGCTTTTTCTTTTCAAAAAAGACGATCGCAAAAGAATTTATTAAAGAAGTTTTAATGTGGGCATCGGCGTTACCTTCGGTATGTTCATAAGCGCCATTTTTCGGAACTAAACGATTTAAGGTGTTATTAATATCGTTTATTACCGAAGGGTCATAATTTTCGTTAATCGTTATCCCACAAGTAGTGTGGGGAACATAAAGGTAGCAGATGCCCGAATCGACCTCACTTTTATTAATAATTTCGGCAACTTTTTCCGTAATATCGATAAAAGCAATTCTTTTGGGGGTGGTAACTTTTATGGTGTAGTACATTTCAATATAATTTTTGATATTGGTAATCTAAAATTGTAAAATTAGGATAATTTTCTAAAAATTTTAATAAATTATTTCTGGTTTTAAAAGAGTTTTCCGAAGAATTGTTAACAAAACAGATTGCTAATTTAGCGCGTTGCCATAAATCTTGGTAATCGATTTCCGCGATGGAAATATTGAATTCCTTTTTTAATTGCGCAAAGAGAGAATTAAGAAATCTTCGTTTATCTTTTAAGGAGTGGCCGTTACCACAGAGACAATCAATTATCAATAAACTTACCGTCATCTATTCTTCCACATAGCATTCTAAAAGGTCTTCTTCTTGAAGATCTTCGATACCATCGATACCGATGCCGCATTCGTAACCAGCTTCCACTTCTTTTACGTCCTCTTTAAATCTTTTCAATGAGGTTATTCTTCCCTTAAAAATTTCGGTATCTTTTCTAAAAACCTTCACAATCGCCTCCCGGACAACTTTACCTTCTAATACATAACTACCAGCAACTAAACCCACCCCTTTGATATTAAACACTTTTCTCACAACGGCTTTGCCAATCAAAACCTCTTTCTTCTCTTCTTCCAAAAGTCCTAACATTGCCGCCCGGATGTCGTCGATGGCTTGATAGATAATGTTGTAGGTTCGGATTTCAATCTGTTGTTGTTCGGCTATTTCCTTGGCATCACTTAAAGGAGTAACATGATAACCCACAACTATGGCTTCCGAAGCGGCAGCTAATAAAATATCAGATTTGGTAATTGGTCCCACACCGGCGTGGATGATTTTGATTTTTACTTCTTCTAATGATAATTCTTCTAAGGCATGTTTTATTGCTTCTAAGGAGCCCATCACATCAGCTTTTAAAACAATTTTTAATTCTTTGGTTTCACCTTTTTGAATTTTTTCTTGAATTAATTGTAAAGTTAATTTCTTTTGTAATTTAAACTTTTCACTTTGCTTTTGTAACTTTCGTTTTTGGGCTAACTCGCGCGCCAACCTTTCGTTTTCCACTACTATCAATCTTTCTCCCGGTTCGGGAATATCAGCAAAACCAATAATTTGACAAGGGTTGCGAGGATCACCAAAATCAATTTTTTTAAATTTATCCGGAAGAACATCAAAAATCTCTCTCACCTTACCGTAAGTTTCACCGCACACAAAAAAATTGCCCCTTTCAATCTTTCCTTCATTAACTAATACCGTCGCAATGATTCCTCTGCCTTTATCAACGCGACTATCGATTATCACCCCTTTTCCCGGACAATCGTAAGGAGCTTTAAAATTATAAGTATGACTGAGTAAAAGGATGGCGTCTAATAAATCATCGATTCCGTAACCGGTATAAGCCGAAGTTTCGACACAAAGAACATCGCCACCGTAACTTTCCACCCTTATTCCGTAATTAGCCAGTTGCGCTTTTACTCTTTCGGGGTTAGCGTCGGGTAAGTCAACTTTGGTAATCGCGACAATAATTGGTACGCCGGCTGCCCGAGCATGGTTTATCGCCTCTTCGGTTTGGGGCTTTACTCCTTCATTAGCAGCAACCACCAAAATTGCTATATCGGTAACTTGAATTCCTCGAGCTCTCATTGCCGTAAAAGCTTCGTGTCCGGGTGTATCAAGGAAAATTATTTTTTCATTTTTATAATTAACAACCGAAACTCCCACATGTTGAGTAATTCGACCAACCTCCCTTTCGGCAATTTTGGTTTTTCGAATATAATCTAAAAGTGTTGTTTTTCCGTGGTCCACATGACCAATGACCGTCACCACTGGTGGTCGGGGTAATAAAGGAACATTTTCTATTTTTTTTTCCGTGATAATCTCTTCTTTGACGACAATCTCTTTTTTAAATTCGTCGGCTAAGAGATAAATCGTATCTAAATCTAACCGTTGATTGATTGTGGCAATCAAACCCATTTTGAGGCAGGCTTTGATAATATCTGCTGGTAACACATCGAAAGCCGCGGCTAATTCGGAAACGGTCATGAAAGGTATCACTTCAATTTTTGGTTTTTCTATTTCTTTCACTTCTTTTTTTTCCGGCTTTTTGATTTTGGTAATAGTTTTTTGTGGTTTAAGAGGAATTGGTTTTTCTTCTTTTTTAACTTCTTCTTTTTCAATTTTACTGCTATATAGTTTTTCTTCTTCTTTAATTTTTTTCTTTATGGCTTCGTATTCTTCCCAAGTGACAAAAGAAGTATAACCCCTTTCTTTGTAGCCCAATTCTTTTAATAAATTTATAACCGCTTTGGGTGAAAGATTAAGTCTTTTGGCTACTTCGTTTACTTTCAGCCGGTCAGTTTTCATAAAATTAAGTTTCACTTGCTTCGGTCTTTTGGGAGAAAAATTTTTCTTTTATTTTTTCTTCGATATCTTTTTTTAAGATTTTAACCTGTTCAACATCATAATTAATAAGTTTGCCCAGATTTTCGTCAGGCGTAATTAGTAAATCAAAGGCATTGAGAATCTGATTTTCTGCCAGCTTTTCCAAAAGGATATCAGAAAGGTCCAACTCTTTTAAGGAAATACTTTTTGCTTTTTCTTTAATTAGTCGGTCAAGGTAATCACTTAATTTAAGAATTTCAATATTCGCTCCGGTAAGTCGACTGGCTAAATTGACATTATTCCCTTTTTTCCCCACGGCAATTGGATAATCACTATCAGGAACAATAACCGTATATTTATCGTTTTCTTTTATTACTTCTTTAACCTTAGCCGGACTTAAAGCCCGAGCAATGAAAACCTTTAAATCTTTTGACCATTGGATAATATCGATTTTTTCTTCACCCAATTCTTTTAAAACATTTTCAATTCTTTGCCGCTTAAAACCAACACACGCGCCGACTGGATCCACTTTATCATCTTCCGAATATACCGCAATCTTAGTTCTCACTCCCGGTAGGCGGGCGATTGCCTTTATTTGAACAATATTTTGTTGAATTTCCGGAACCTCCTTAGCTAAAAGTTTTTTCACAAATTCTTGATGTGTTCGCGAAAGGTGAACCCGCGGTCCTAAAGGTGTTTTTTCCACTTTTACCACATAAGCCTTAATCACTGCTCCTTGGCGAAGCCGGTCAGATTTTAAATAATCTTGGGGTAGGAGATAACCTTCAACTGCTCCTAAATTTACTATTACTCGGTCTTTGGTAATTTGGTAAATAGTTCCCGAAATAATTTCTTTTTCTTTTTTCTTAAACTCCTCATATAATTTATTTTTTTCAATGGAACGCAGACGATTCACCAATTCATCAGCCGCTTTTTGGATAGTGGAACGCCCTACTTCTTCTAAAGGTAAAGGAACCCTAATTTTATCACCAATTTGGACATCGGGTTTAATTTTTTTGGCCTCGGCCAAAGAAATTTCTTTACCCAATTTTATTGGTGTCTCAACAACGGTTTTATTTAGAAAAATCTTAATTTCACCGTCGGCCAAATTAATAATAACTTCTGGCTCCGAATCCTGCCCGTATCTTTTTTTGAGACCAACGATCAAACTTTCTTTCAAAGCTTCGCTCACATACAAAACATCAACATTTCTTTTGCGAGCGATTTCACTTAAATAGGCTAAAATTTCCTCTTTTTTCATTTTTTAAACAACTCCTTGGTTGGTACTTTAACCTCGGCTTTTTTTATTTCGGAATAACTAATATTAACTATTTCGCCCGCTTTTATACTTGAACCTGCTAAAGTTTTTAAAGTTATTTTTTCCTCATCAGCCGCCAAAAGTTCACCATAAAGATATTCGTTTTCTTTTTGAACCATCACTTTCTTGCCGACCGCCTTCTGAAAATGTTCGGCCGTTTTTAATTTCCTTTCAACCCCCGGTGAAGAAACTTCTAAAATATAAGAATGGGGTATTAGATCCAGGGCATCTAATCTTAATGATAAAAGATTAGCAACTTCCACACAGGTATCGATCGTTACTCCTCCCGGCATATCAATATAAACCCGCAGATTTTTGCCGTCATATTCCAAATCGTAGAGTTCCAATCCCATTTCGTTAACCGTTCTTAAAATTAAATTATAGATCTCTTCCGGTAGCTTCTTTTCCATAAATCAAATAATTATACTTATTATAGACACAAAAGTCAAGTTAGATAAAAATGAGAAAAAAGCCAAGATTTAAAAACCCTAAGGGACGGTATCGGAGGCTATTCAGGGAATAGGGTTTTTGAATGTTTGTTTTTAAACCAAAAATTTTTTTATTTCTTCGTATCTCTTTTTCCATATATATTATAACGAAAAAAATTTAAAATTGGTCACATTTTTAACAAAAATATTGAAATTACATAACTTAGATTAATTTTAATATTTATTAATTTAAAATGTCGCACCTTCGATTCTATTATTCAATTTTTTAAATTATTTTTTTATTTTTTAAGTTATTGAAAATCAAAATCTTATTTTAATTTTCCTTTAATTCTTTGGTATATCTTTTGCTTTTAAATTTTATGAGATTTAAGGTTCTTTGAAAATCTGGTAAGAAGGTAAGAAAGATAAGATTACTCGCATTTTCACCTCCTTACCACATTGATGGGGATGCGATGCCTTCAGAGAAAGAATTTCCAAGGTAATTTGGCAAATTCATTTTCCCATGGTTGGCATCGCATCCCAAATAAAATTTTGGGGGTCTAAAATTAACCTCCCTTTTGAGTTCACAGCCCAGTCCTCATTTTTAGACCCCCGTTAAATTTGAGGGGAGGGGGAGATGAAGGAAAAGAGGCTCCGATACCACCTGATAAGGACCGTTCAAAAGGTAGAGGATGCCACCTCTTAATAATATTTTAGAGGCGAAGAACGGTCAACAGGGTATCAGGGGCCTCTTTTCTTTAGGAGGGAAAAAGGAGGTGTGGGGTGAAAAAATTTCTTTTTTTAACAATTTTCTTTTTTTCTTGTTTAGAAAAGCCAAAAATTCCTGATTGGGATACAGAAATAACCATTCCTTTATTAGAAAAAAAATTTACTATCTTTTCTTTTTTAGATTCTTCTTATTTAACTTTTAATACCGATTCTTCATTAAATTTTTTTTATCAAGATGAATTTGAAACCCTTTACCCAATAAGTAAAATCAATTTTAATTCTTACCAATTTAACAAAAGTTATTATTTTAATCAGTTTGAAATTAAAGACACCTTTTCTACCGAAATAATTATCAATATTGAAGAAATTTTAGGCATTCCTTTTCCCGATTCCTTGCTTATTTTACCACCAATAAATATTGAAAGGGAATTATTAAAGACGGTAAATATTAATGCTCTCCATTACGCTTTCTTAGAAAAATTTTTTTTGATTTTAAATTTAGAGAACCATTCGCTTTTAAATTTTTCTTCTTTTAAAATTGAATATAATAAGCTTGATATCTCTTTTGATAATCTTTCTCCCAATTCCCAAGAAGAAAGGGTTATTAGTGATGCCGATTTATTTATCGCCTCTCCTTTTAATCTTTTGTTAACTTTTAAAATTCTTACCGAAGATTCAGTCTTATTAAGAAAAAGCGATTTTATAAAATTGGTATTAAAATTTACTGATTGCCGATTGGCTTACGGTGAACTTAAATTAAAAAAAACTGTTTTTAATTGGGAAGAAAATTATCCCCTTTCGCTCTCTTCAATTTTTGATTTAAACTACGGAGAGATAAGAGAAGGTTATGCCGAGTTAAACCTTTTTAACAATTTCCCTTTTCCCTTAACCCTCACTTTTAAAATAAAAGAGATTAATTATGAAGATAGTTTTCTTTTATCACCTTTTTATAACCAAAAAATAACCATTCCTTTAGCCGGGAAAATTATTTTTCAAAACTCTTTGGATAAAAAGGGAGTTTTTGTCTATTCTTTAGAAATCAAAGCCCAGCCGGCGGATACGGAAAATTTTTTTAATATTCAAAAAGAAAATTATTTTTCTTTTAGCGGCGAAATGAAAGAATTAAAATTTAGAAAAATTAAAGGCAAATTTTCTTCCCCATTATTCCTTATTAACAAAAAAGATTCCATAATCAGTGAATTTCTGGGCAATCCCAAAGGAATAAAATTGGAAAGGGTAGAACTTATTTTAGATCTGGTTTACAATTTCTCACTACCCATTAAAATTTTTTTGGCAGGAAAAAGTATTAATCGTAATCAAGAAGCCTGTTCCCTTTTTAAAGAAATTAGTTTACCACCGGTTAATGGACAACCTTTAAATTATATAACTCAAAAAATTGATATTACCAGCCTGATAAATAACGGTCCAAGAATTTTGCAATTTCACTATTCAATAAAGATTGAGGGTGAAGGGGAAATTGGGGAAGATGATTTTATGACGGCGAAGATGACCATAGATGCTCCGTTAAAATTTACTTTTGAAAAAGATACTTTCATCGCCTATGAGAAGAAGATTGTTATTGGTGAAGAAGAGAAAAAGAAAATAAACGAAAAATTAGTGGGCGGTGAATTGGTTATTTCGGCAACCAACCATTTTCCCATCGGTTTTGAAGGTTCTTTAATTTTGAAACCAAAAGCCGGCGATAACGACTCACTCATCTTACCCTTTACCTTGTTAAGCGGAGAGGTTTCGGAAAAAGGTTATTGTGAACGGGAGCGTAAAAGTGAAATCGTTTTAGCAATGGCTGAGCCGGAGATGAAAATTTTTCAAAACGAAGAGTTGAATGTTTATTTAAAAATCAATTTACCCGAAAGGGAAATAGTAATTTTAAAACCGAGTGATTTTTTAAGTTTCCAATCTTACGCCACCTTGAAAGTGAAAACTAAAGAGATTTTAAAGACCGCAAGAAAATAAGTTTATTATGTTTATTTATCCCCTTTTGAAATTTTTACTTCTTTTTAATTTTTTAGATTTTTCCCCAACCGATAGGATTTATTATCGGCTAATGGCTATTGATTTTAATTTTTATAATAATGCTTTTAGTGGCAAGGATTATAATTATTATAATGGTAAGTATTTAAACGAAAAAGATAAAGATTATCTTTTAAAAGCCATTCCCTTAAAAGGTTTAAAATTAACTTTTAATGGTAATTTCGATTTTTTAGCCTTTAATTACCGATTTTGGGAATTGGCCCTTTCTCTTAATTTGCGCGGCAAAGGAAGGCTTGAGCGCGAAATATTTGAATTAATATTTTTTGGGAACCAATTAAACCAGCTTTACCAAATAAAAGAAAGTGGCGGTGAGTTTTTTATCTTCGGCGAAATGAAAAACCGTTTTTGCTGGCCTTTAAAAAAGAAGTTAAAAATTTTTTTTGCCCTTAATTATTTTGATGGTTATTACTATTGGCAAACCAAAAATAATTACGGTGAGCTTTTAACGACGCAAAATTTTCTTAACTTTTATGGCGAGCTAAATTATCGAAGAAGTTCGGGTGGTAAGGGTTTGGGTGTTGATTTGGGATTTTTAAAAAAACTGACAGAAAAACAAACTTTTCAATTTATTATTGAAAACCTTTATCATCAGGTTTATTGGTATAAAGAAAATTATCAGGGCAAGATTATTTTAAAAATTGACTCTTTAAATCTTAACCGCCTCCGGGAAAATAATTACTATTCTTTAGTAAAAGAAGAAAAAAAGATTAACACCTTTACCACCAATCTTTTACCGACGATAATTAACCTTTCTTTAGAAAATCGATTAAAAGATTATTTAAAAATCAATTTTGGTTTAAGCTTAGCAATTAAAGAATATTTTAAAATTTTTTCTTTTTTAAATTATCAACCGGGCAATTTTTTAAATTTTGCCGCCACTTTAAATTTTTATTTCCCGATTAGCGATAATCTCCCCTTTAATCATTTTTCTTTTGAAGTTGGCGGCGGGGTCGGTTGGCGAATTAAAAAATTTGATCTTTTTATCATCCAAGAATATTATAACGGAATATTATTAGCCGCCAAGGGCTTTTCTTTAAAATTGGGCTGCGGTTATTCCTTCACTTCCTTTTAAAAATTAAAAATTTAATCTTGACTAAGTTAAAAATTTTTGATAAAATAAAATATGCCGGCAAATTTGCCACCCCAATATTTTGAGGTTGAAGAAAAATATCGGCAAGCAAAAACGATTGAAGAAAAATTGTATTATTTGAAAGAACTACTGGCAATCTGTCCCAAGCACAAGGGTACCGAAAAACTCCAAAAGGAGCTAAAAACTAAAATTTCTAAATTAAAAAAAGAGTTAGGCAAAAAGCCAAAGGTAAGTCGGGCGGTCTGGTACCATTTTGAAAAACAGGGAGCCGGTCAAATCGCCGTTTTTGGAAGTCCTAATTCGGGAAAATCTACCTTGGTTAAATTTTTAACCAATGCTAATACCGAAATTGCCGATTATCCTTTCACCACCAAAATCCCGATTGCTGGTATGATGAAATACGAAAATATCCAAATTCAATTGATTGACTGCCCACCTTTAAAAGAAGGTTTGGCTCCCTGGTATTTTCATCTTTTAAGAACTGCCGATGCCCTGTTATACCTTTTTGATTTAAGCCAAGATTCTTTATTGGATGAAGCGGAAACCAATTTTAAAATTTTGGCGGAAGGCAGAATTAATATTTTTAAAAAAGAAGAAGCCAATTATAAAAAAACAATTTTTTGTGGTAATAAACTTGATTGGGAAAATGCCCAGTTTCGTTATCAGCTTTTCTTAGAATTTTTGAAAAATTATTCGCCTTTAGAAGAATTAAAAATTATCGCTATTTCCGTGAAAGAAAAAAGAAATTTGGAAGAGCTTAAAAAACTTTTATTTGAATCTTTAGCGATTATTAGGGTTTATACCAAACCACCAGGAAAACCACCGGAGTTAGCAGAACCGATTGTTTTAAAGCAGAATGCTACTGTTTTAGATGCGGCGGAAGCTTTGCATAAAGATTTTGCGCGCAATCTTAAATATGCCCGTTTATGGGACAACAAAAATTTCTTTGGTCAAAGAGTAGAAAAAAATCACATTTTGAAAGACGGGGATATCATTGAGTTCCATATTTGACACCAATATTAATATAAAATTATTTGACTTATAAATAGTTTTTATTATTCTTTTTTAATGACTTTTTTGTTTATCACCTTTCTTTTTTATCAAACTTTAGATTCCGTTTCTTTAAGTTATATCCGTAACGGTTTAAAAATTTTGGGAATAAAAGAAAAAGAATTGGGTTACGAAAAAAGGTGGGCAACCGATACCCTTTATCGCCTTTTTATCATTGATTCGTTATTTGCCAAACCTTTGGCCACGCCTAAATATTTGGATAAAAATGTTTCCTTTTTGAAAACTAATAACGATTCCCTTTTAAAAACTTATATTTTCTTATTGGACCAATTAAAAAGGAAAGGTTTTTTAGGGTTTAATTATAAAGAGGAGATTGCCAAAATAAAAAAAGAGATAAAAAAACAACAGAAAAAAATCCCCAAAGTTGCTTTCTCAGGAGATGAACATTTTTATTATCTTATCGCCTCTTTTTTAACCGGCGATAATTATTTTAAAAAAGCTTTTTCCCGTTTAAAAAAAGAAGAGAGAGAAATTTTATTGGGCGAGATTCCTTATCTTTTTTCTGACGAAGAAAGCAAAATGGACGAGTATTTGCGCGGTGGTCTTTTAAAAGAATACAATATTTTTTACGACACTACCAAAAAAATTGAGTTAGAAACTTTGTTTGGGATATTAAGAAAAATTGATCTTCAAGAAATTTACCGAGCTAACTTGGCTTATCTTCTGGGCATTGAAGATTTTTTAAAAGGGATAAAAAATTTCGTTTGGGAAAAAGATTTTGAGGAAATAGCGATTGCCGGTATTTCCGTTGCCCTTGGCGGTAAAGCTAATAATTTTTATAAAAAAGATTACCGGATAATTATTGACTTTGGTGGCGATGATTACTATCAGGTAAAAAACCGAGGAATAATTTTAGAAAATTTTTCTTCCCTCATTATTGATTTAGCCGGTAACGATTACTATCAAAACGAAAATTCCCTATTTACTTTTGGTAGCGGTATCTGTGGCAGCAGTTTTCTTTTTGATTTTAAAGGTAATGATAGCTATTTGGGGGGTGATTTCTCTTTAGGTTCCGGAGTTTTGGGTTTAGGTCTACTTTATGATTTTGAAGGTGATGATTATTATTCGGGCAAAACTTTTGCCGGTGGTAGTGGTTTTTTTGGTTTCGGCTTACTTTTTGATTTTTCGGGAAATGACCATTATCGGATTTTTAATTTTGGTGAAGGTTTCGGCTCTACTTTTGGTTTCGGCTTACTTTTTGATCGGGAAGGAAATGATTGTTATTATGCCGGCGGTAAATATTTACATCTTCCTCTTTTGCCCGAAGATTACCGTTCTTTTGCTCAAGGTTTTGCTATTGGTTTCCGTCCGGACGTTAGTGGTGGCATCGGATTGCTTTGTGATTTAGCCGGTAACGATTTTTATAACGGCGATGTTTTTTGCCAAGGATGTAGTTACTGGTATTCTTTAGGAATGTTATTTGATGAAAATGGTAACGATAAATATTACGCCACTGAATATGCTCAAGGAGCAGGAATTCATTTGGCAATAGGTATTCTGGTTGATAAAGCCGGCGACGATCTTTATTATTCCCGTTTAGGTCCTTCCCAGGGTGAAGGTCACGATTTAGCCGTGGGGATTTTAATTGATGAAGATGGCGATGATTTCTATTATGCTTCCGGTGGTCAAGGTATTGGTTTAACCAATTCCTTTGGACTTTTGCTGGATAAAAATGGTAATGATTTATATTTTAACAAAGAAGAAAAATTTGGTCAGGGTTTTGCTAATCAGGCGCGGGGTTTTGGCGGCGTTGGTTTGTTTATTGATTTGAAAGGTAATGATTTATACGGCGAAAAGGGGATGGGAAAGGATCGGAGTACTTGGCTGGCCGGCAGCTATGCCTATGGTATTGATGAAATAAAAGAAAAAGAAGAAAAGCCGGAGAAGAAAGATACTTTAAAAGAAAATTTAGAAAAAATGGCAGTTGCGGAGGTGTTTAAATATGCTTCTAAGTGGGAGGTTGGTAGTGCCAAAGAAATTGTTCGAGAAGCAAGAAAAGAATTGATAAAACGAAGAGAAGAAGCGATAAATTATTTGGTAAAAGAGAAATTAGCAACTAAAAATAGTTTAGAGTTACGAGCAATTGAGGAAATTGCTTGTTCGCTTCCTTCGCTTATTAAACCGCATTTAATCGACAGTATTAATAGTAATAATCACCAAACAAGAGCCAACGTAATTTATCTTTTAGGAAAGATAAAAGCGAAAGAAGCTGTTCCCTTATTAATTAAAGCATTAAAAGATAAAAGAAATAAACCCCGATGGATTTTAAACGCCTTTTCCGAAATTGGTGACACCTCAGTTTTCTGGGAAGTTGTTAAATATTTAAACGTCGCGGATGAACCAACGAGAATTTATGCTTGTTATACTTTGGGTAAACTGAAAGATAAAAGAGGTATCAATTATTTAATATCAAAGTTAAATGACCCCATTTTTACTGTTCGTCAAAGTGCCGAAATCGCCCTTTCCGAAATCGGTGTTCCCGCATTAACTTCTCTTCTGGAGAATTTAAAGCAAACTAAAAAGGAAGATTTGAAAGCCAGCCTTTTAAGAACGATTAATCGGATTATTCCGCAGCTTGATACTTTAAAAAATTTGGGCGAAAGGGTAACAGTAAAAAACCTTTTACTCAGCTATCTTAATAATGAGAATTTGGTTTTAAAAAGTTTGGCTATTGACGGTTTATCTTTATTTAATGAAAAAGAGATAAAAGAGATTTTAAAGCAAAAGATACCTTTTGAAAAAGAGCCTTTGATTTTAAGAAAATTGAAAGAAGTTGGGGGGGAATTATGAAATTTGTCTATTCTGATAAATATGAAATTGATATCGGCATTCATGTCTTTCCGACGATTAAATACCGACTTATTAAAGAAAAATTGCTTAACGAAAATTTAGCCAAAGAGGAGGATTTTATTGAACCCCCAAAGCCGGATTTGGAAGATATTCGTTTGGTCCATACCCAAGAATATCTTGATGATCTTTTGAACCTGAGATGGACAAGCCGAACAATAAGAAGCGAATTACCTTTAAATTGGGAAATTGTCGAAGCTTATCTTTTAGCAGCTTCGGGAACGATTTTGACTTTAAAAATAGCTTTAGAAGAAAAAATTGGTTTTCATATCGGTGGCGGTTTTCATCACGCTTTTCCTGATCATGCGGAAGGTTTTTGTTACATCAATGACATTGCTGTGGGGATAAGAAAATTACAAAAGGAAGGTCTGATTAAAAAGGCGGCAGTTATCGACTGTGATTTACATCAAGGAAATGGGACGGCTAAGATTTTTCAAAAAGATGAATCAGTTTTTACCTTTTCGATCCACCAGGAAAATTTATATCCCATAAAAGAAGAAAGCGATTGGGATATCGGCTTGTTAGATTTTACTGGTGACGATGTTTATCTGCAACATTTAAAAGAAGCCGTTCCGAAAATTATTGAAACTCATCGACCAGAATTGATTGTTTATGTTGCTGGTGCCGATCCTTACAAAAATGACCAATTAGGACTTTTAAGATTAACCAAAGAAGGTTTGATTGAACGGGACAAAATTGTTATTAAAAATGCTTTAGCAAATAATATTCCGGTAGGAGTAGTTTTGGGCGGTGGCTATGCTTTAGATGTAATGGATACGGTAGAAATCCATTTTAACACCGCTAAGGTTTGTTTAGAACTTTTAAAAGAAAAAGAGGAAAAAATTAATGAATGAAAAAAATTTTAATAATTTCCTGGCAGAAAGATAGTCACTATGCTTTCGCCTTAGCCCATGATTTAAAAGGAGAATTGATAAAAATTCCCGTAAAAAATAGGTTTTCCTACTTTTTAAATTTCGTGAAAACGCTATTGATTTTAAAAAAGAAAAAAAAGGATTTTCTTTTTTTAGAAATTCCCCCAATTTATCTTATTTATTTAATTTTATTCTTCAAAAGAAAAGTTATGGTGGTTTCTCATTCCAACATTTTTCTTTTAGATAATTGGTGGCAACGATTCCAACGGAGCTGTTTGAAATTTTTTTTAAAAAAAACTAAAGGGCTGATTCTTCATAATGAGAAACTTTTAGAATTGGTAAAAGATTACCCAGTAAGGAAGTTAGTTATTGAGCCACCACCAAGAAAATTAAAGATAGTAGTTCCTCAGGAAGAGAAAAGGGAAAAAAAGAAAGCTTTGGTAATTTTATCTTTCAGTACTGATGAGCCAGTTGCTCAGTTAATTAAAAGTTGTGCCGAAATAGAAGAGATTGATTTTTATTTCAGTGGTGATTATCGAAAATTTCGCAAAATTTCTTCTTTTCCTAAGGTTAAAAATATTTTTTTTACGGGCTATTTACCCGAAGAAGAATACGAAAAATTGTTGGTAACGGTTGATTTTATCATCGGTCTTACCACTCGGGATTACACTTGTTTGCAAAGTGGCTACGATGCTTTGGGGGGAGAAAAACCTTTTTTAACTTCGGATAAAGAAGTTTTAAAAAAATATTTTTTTAAAGGAACCATTTTTGTGAAAAATGAGAAAGAAGATATTAAAAAAGGAATAAGGGAGATTTTTAAGAAGTACGAAATTTTAAAAAAAGAAATGAGCGAATTAAAATTAACAAAACTGAAAAAATGGGAAGATAATATAAAAGCTTTAAAAGCAATCATTGAGGATGATTAAAAATTTTCTTTTTTTAGGCTTCGGTGAAATTCTTGCCCGTTTTTTTTCTTTTTTAGCCATTATTTATATTAGTCATAAAATAAATTTAGGGAATTTCGGAATGATAAATTTTGCTTTAGGTTATATTAATTATTTTTCCCTTTTAACTAATTGGGGATTGTTAATTTACGGAACCAGAAAAATAGCCGAAGGGATAAAAATTAAAGAAACCGTTGATCAAATTTTTTCCGTTCGATTTTTATTAGGAATTTTTTCGACCTTATTAGCGGTTTTGATAATTAATATTATCAAAGAAGAATTTTTTTTAAAAAAATTAATTCTGATTTATTCCTTTTTTATCTTCTTTGACGCTCTTAGCTTGGAATGGTTTTTTTTAGGAAAAGAAAAAGTCAGTTATTGTTTGGTCAGTCGGTTGTTAAGCAATTTTCTTTATTTTTTGTTGTTAATATTATTTTTGAAAAGTGATAAAGAAATTTTTTCTGTCCCTTTCGCTTTTGTTTTTGGAGTTTTGGTTGGTAATCTTTTTTTATTTTTAAGTTATCAAAAAGAATATAGCGCGCAAATTAATTGGCGGTTAAATTTTAAAGAAAATCTTTTTCTTTTAAAAACCACCTTACCTTTGGGGGGTGTTCAAATTTTGATTCAAATTTATACTCTTTTTAATATTATCTTTTTAGGATTTCTAAAATGGAAAAAAGAATTAGGCTATTACAGTGCGGGTTATCGACTTTTATTGGTTTTAATGATTTTCGACCGCATATTTAATCAAATAACTTTACCATTTTTGACCAGAAAATTTAAAGAAGGAAATTTTGCTATTTTAAAAAATATTACCCGGTTAATTTTAGTATTTATTTTACCAGTTAGTTTTTTTCTTTATTTAATTAGTGATAAATTATTTCTTTGGTTATTTCCCCCGGAATACTTTAATGGTGTTTTGATTTTTCAAACTTTACTTTTCTTTTGGATTTTTACTATTTTAAACTCAATCTTTTCGTTAGGCTTACTTGCTTTAGGAAAAGATAAAGAATATTTTAGGAATGTTTTGATTGGTACTTTGATTAATTTTTTTTTAGCAATATTTTTGATCAAAAATTTTCGCCATTCCGGAGCTGCCTGGGCACTGGTGATTACTGAATTTTTAATATTTTTGCTTAACTTTAAACGTTTTCAAAATTATTACCCGGTCAATTTTTTAAATTCCCTGCCTTTACCGTTACTTTTAACGGCTTTAACTTTTTTCCCCATTTTTCTGCTTAGAAAATATTCTCTTTGGTGTTTAAGCTTTCTTTTCTTGATAATTTATCTTTTTTTATTTATGATATTTAGAAAAAAAATTAAAGAAGATTATCAGCTATTAAAATGACTACTAAAGAGATTGAAATTCTGGTTAACGAAAAAGACCTGGGTTTTTTAGTTACCTTAATGACTGAAAGCCCTTACGGGCTAAAAATTGTCAAAGAAGATTTAAAAAGTAATGTTGAGATTTATTATCAAAAAAAGAAAATTGGGGAGCTTTTTGACATTACCAAATTAAAAAACCATTTAGAAACGATCAAAATAAGAAAAAAATATTTTAAATATCTCTTACCCGAAGAAAAACCGCTCTATTATGGGATTGATATCTTTGATATTTATGAGAGCCTTTATTTGCTTGACAAAGAAAATAAAATTGTTTATTTTTTAGAAGATAAAGTCTATTTTCCTTTTTCTTTAAAAGATTTTTTAAAAAATTATGAAATTAGGGCTAAATATTTTTACTTTTCACTTTTAAAATTTCCTTACGAATTTGTTAGCAAAATAAATAAAGGTAGTTTTCGGCGATTGGTGGTTAATAGTTTAATAAATATTTTTGAACAAAATAATCTTTCTTATTATTATTTACCTTATTATCCGGAAAATTATTCTTCGGTTTTTCTTTTGCGAATCGACGGTGATTTTGCTCCGCAAAAAGCAGTGGAAAAAGTTTTTGATTTTTTGATTAAAGAAGAGCTGAAATTTACTTTTTTTGTTGATGTGAAATCGAGTGTGAATTTTTTAAAATTTTTTAGTGAAAAACAGAGTAAAAAAATTGATATTCAACTTCATTGTTATTTTCATTATCTTTATGAAGAAAAAGAAAAAATTTTCCGTGATCTTTTTAAAGGCAAGAAGTTGTTGGTCGATACCGGGATAAAGGTTGTTGGTTTCGCAGCTCCTTTTGGGTTATGGAATTGTGCGTTAAACGAAGTTTTGGAAGAACTTGATTTTTCCTATTCTTCGGAATTTGGTTTTGATTATGATGATTTTCCCATTTTGCCAATAATCGCTGATAAATTTTCAAAAGTTTGGCAAATTCCTATCCATCCCATTTCTATTGGTCGTTTAAAAACTTTAAAATTTTCAATGCCCGAAATGGTTGCTTATTATCAAGAATACATATCAAGAACCTATCAAAAAGGATACCCCATTATAATTTATGCCCATCCGCAAGAAATTTTGACCTTTCCCGAAGTTTTTAAAGAAATTTTTAGTTTTGTCAGAAATCTTCCCCAAATAAAAATAATGACTTTTACCGAATTTTTTGAATGGTGGCGAAAAAGAGAACTGGCCGAAAATTACCGAGAAAAAAAACTTAATCTTTTTAAATTACCAGCTAACATTAAATACATTAGAAAAAATGAATTTTATTTGAAGATGAAAAGTTTTCTTTGGAACTTTAATCGAATGAGAAAAATAAAATGAAAATTCTTTTTGTTACCTTCTCCGGATTTTCTCTTTTTGAAGGCGGAATAAAGACCCAGGTTATTTCTCTAAAAGAAGAATTAAAAAAAAGGGGCTACCAAGTTGAGATCTGGGGTGAAAATTTTATTGGTAAAGAAAGAATCGCGGATTTTACCCTTATTCATTTCTTTGGTTCCGGGATCAAAACTTTTCACCTTTTTCAAATACTGGCGTCCTTTAATAAACCGATTATTTTGACACCAGTTTTTTATTCCGCCCATTCACCTTGGATAAATAAAATAGGAATAAAAATTTTTACCATTTTTCATCAGCTTTTTGGTTTTTATAATGAACATTTAATTTTAAAAGAAATGGTGGCGAAGGCGGATTTAATAGTTTGTAATACTCAGGCAGAAAAAAAATTACTGAAAAAAATGTTTAACCTCAAAGAAGAAAAAATGGCACTTTTGCCTAATGGGGTTGCTCTTGATTTTTATTACGCCTCACCCGAATTATGTTATGAAAAATTAAAACTAAAAGATTTTATTTTGTATGTTGGTCATATTGGCAATCCCCGGAAGAATTTATTAAGATGTTTAACCGTTCTGAAAGAAATTGATTATCCGGTATTATTGGTGGGCAAAGTAATTAAAAATAAATACAGCGAAAAATGTTTAAAAATTATCAATCAGGCAAAAAATATTAAATTGGTTGGCGAGCTCGCTCACAATACGGAATTGTTAAAATCTATTTACGCGGCTGCTGATGTTTTCATTTTACCTTCTTATTACGAAACGCCCGGGTTAGCAGCTTTAGAAGCCGGTTTAGCCGGGGCTAAAATTTTAATTACCAAATACGGTGGTACCCAAGAATATTTTAAAGATTATGCCCTTTATCTTAATCCTTATTCTAAAAAAGATATAAAAAAGAAAGTCCTTTCCGCATTAAAAAAAGAAAAAGGCAATTTCTTAAAAGAATATTTGAAAGAAAATTATACCTGGGATAAAATTGCTCAAAAATTAATTGGGATATATGAGAATTTCTTAAAAACTAAGGTCTAATTTCTTTATAGATTATTAAAATTCCCAAGAGGATAAAAATTCCGCCGCTTAAAACCCTTAATAATTTAAGAGGTATTAAACGAAAAAGATTATTGCCAATCAATACGGCCAAAAGGGAGCTTATTATTAAAGCCAAAATGCCACCAAGGAAGACTAACCAAGAAGGCTTTAGAGAGGTAGCAAAATTTAGTATTGCCAATTGAGTTTTATCCCCTAATTCCATTAAAAATACGGTTGAAAAAACTAAAAAAAATACTTTTAAATTCATAACTTATTATAATAAAACCTTTCAGAAATTCAATTTTTAAAAAAGATTAGCAAAGTAATTATTGATTTTTATTGTTTTTCTTTTATTATTAAAAAATGGTTGATGAAATAAAAATAACCCAAGCAATTATTGAAAGCTATTTAAATGATTTTAAAAGATATTTGGAATGTGAGGTAATAATCTGTGGCGCTGGTCCTTCGGGTTTAACTGCTGGTTATTATTTAGCGAAAGATGGTGTGAAAACGGTAATTTTAGAAAAAAACCTTCGTCCGGGCGGCGGTTTAACCGGGGGCGGAATGATGTTTAATAAGATTGTTGTTGACGAAAAAGGGAAAGAAATCTTATCCGATTTAGGAATTAACTATCAAAAATACCAAGAAGGGTGTTATGTTGCCTGTGCTTTAGAAACCTTAGGGGCTTTGGTTTACCAAACGATAAAAGCGGGAGCAAAAATCTTTAACCTTATTACGGTTGAAGATCTTTTATTTCACAAAGAAGTTATTAGTGGCGTAGTGATTAATTGGACAGCAGTAAATATGGCCAATCTTCATGTTGATCCGATGACCATGCGTTCAAAATATGTGGTTGATGCTACTGGTCATGCCTGTGAAATTGTAAGAATTCTGGAAAAGAAAATGGGAAAAGTTCTTTTTACCGCTACCGGAGGAATTATTGGTGAAAAATTAATGGATGCGGAAATTGGGGAAAGGTTTGTTGTTGAAAATACCAAAGAAGTTTACCATCATCTTTATGTTTGTGGGATGGCTGTGAATAGTGTGTTTGGTGGGCCCCGAATGGGACCGATTTTTAGCGGAATGTTTCTTTCGGGTAAAAAAGTAGCCGAATTGATAAAAACCCAATTAAAGTGCTAAACGAAAAAGAGAAAAGGGTTTTAATTTTTTTCACCATCGCTTTTTTGTTTGGCAGTGTTTTATTAATTTTTAAAAATCAGAAGAAAAAAGAAAACCCAAAATTTTCAGAAGAAGTCTTTTTGGAAACTTCGGCGGTACTAAAGAAAACTGAGAAAGAGAAAAAAATTGACATTAATAATGCTTCTTACCAAGAATTGCTTAGTTTACCAGGAATTGGGGAAAGTATTGCTCACAGGATAATTCGCTATCGGGAAAAATACGGAAGCTTCAAAGACAAACAGGAACTTTTAAAAATAAAAGGCATCGGTAAAAAAAGACTTTCCCAAATAGAAAGTTTGATAGAAATTAAGTAAGATTACGATTATAGCGTTGGGTAAAATTGGCGTAAAATTCTTCAAATCGGTCGTTTAAAATTGCTTCGCGGATTTTTTTCAGCAATTTAATAAAGAAAAAGATGTTATGATAAGTTAATAAACGAGGACCTAAAATCTCTTCGGCAACAAAAAGATGGCGGAGATAGGCGCGGGTAAAATTTTTGCAAGTATAGCAATCACATTCTGGGTCTAAAGGTGAAAAATCTTTTTCGTATTTAGCATTTTTAATAATCACTCGACCTTGGGAGGTAAAAGCAGTGCCGGTTCGTCCGTTTCTTGTCGGCAGTACACAATCGAAAAGGTCAACGCCCAATTTCACGCATTCCAAAATATCTTCGGGATAACCACAGCCCATCACATAACGCACTTTTTCTTTGGGGATTAAAGAAGTACAAGAAGCAACAATTTCGTAAGCCAATTTTGGACTTTCTCCTAAGAATAATCCGCCAATGGCATAACCATCAAAGCCGATTGCTAATAATTCCTCAGTTGCTTTTTTTCTTAATTCTAAATAGGTAGCTCCTTGGATAATTCCAAAAAGATTAGTTTCCTTACTTTTTATTTCTTTTGATTTTTTTGCCCAAACAGTTGTTTTTGCTACTGCTTTTTTAGCTTCGTTATATTCAACTGGATAGGGCAAACAAATATCTAAACACATAGCAATATCACTTTTAATTCTTTCTTGATAAAGAACTACTGCTTCCGGTGAAAAAAAATGAAGGGAGCCATCGATATGGGACCTAAATTCTACTCCGTCTTCTTTTATGTTTACTAACGGCGAAAGCGAGGCAATTTGAAAACCTCCGGAATCAGTTAAAATTGGTTTATAAAAAGCGATAAATTCATTTATTCCGCCGGCTTTTTCAATTACTTCAATTCCTGGTCTTAAATAAAGATGATAAAGATTAGCAGTTATTATTTGGACATCAATTTCGTTTAATTCTTTTGGTGATAAAGTTTTTACCGTCCCTTGGGTCCCTACCGGCATAAAAGCCGGCGTGGCTACTTCGCCGTGGGGAAGGATGATTTTACCAGCGCGGGCCGAAGAGTTTTTGCTTTCTTTTTCTATACAGAACTTCAACTTGTTTCAAAAATGGAAAAACTTCCCAAATTAAGATGAAGTGGTTTTTCTTTTACTATCGAATTTTCCCCCAAAATTGAGTGTTCTAATAAGGAATTTTCAATGTAGGCGCCTTGGTTGATAATAGAATCTTTTATAATAGAATTTCTTATTTCCACATCTTCCGAAATCGAGACAAAAGGTCCGACAATTGAGTTTTCAATTATTGCTGTATCGTGAATATATACTGGTGGCCTTATTAAGGCATCCGGTCGCGGTTTGAAATAATTATTGTTTTGTAGAAGATAACGATTAGTTTGAATTAAAGCTTCTGGAGTTCCGCAATCTAACCAGTATTCTACAGTCTGAGCACGAAGAGCGATACCTTCTTCAATCATCAATTCTAAGGCATCAGAAAGTTGGTATTCGCCCTTGGTTTTTACATCTTCTTTGATAATTTTTTCTAAGGCTTTAAAAAGTGTCGGACTTTCAAAAATATAGTAAATTCCAACAATAGCTAAATTACTTTTTGGTTCTGTCGGTTTTTCAACGATTTTTGTAATCGTACCATTTCTTATTTCCACAATACCAAATCTTTTTGGGTCTTCCACCTTTTTGACACCAATCCAATTTTCTTCTTTTAATAAGTTTTCCAAAGGCATATCAATAATGGTATCACCAAGGATAATCAAACAAGGTTCACCGCTGAAATAAGGTTTTGCTCGATAAACCGCGTCACCCAATCCCTTTGGGTCTTCTTGAATAACAAATTGAAAATTTAGGGAATAGTTTTCTTTTAAATATTTTTCTATCGGGCTACCATTAGGACCAATAATTATTATTACCTCTTGGGGATTTAAATCTTTTATCCTTTCCATAATATGACCAATAATGGGTTTGCCCGCGACCGAAAGTAAAGGTTTTGGCGTCGTATGGGTATGGGGTTTTAGTCTTCGACCTTCCCCGGCTGCCGGGATAACAATTTTAATTTTATTTTTCATACGCCACTCCTTTTATTTAAAAAAATTTTTAAATCCTCTATTAGTTCAATCTTTAAAGGGTCAACTTTTCTTTTTAATGCTAAATGATAACTAATAAAATCACCCAGCATTATTAAAGAAAAAATATTTTTAAAATTATCTCTTTTAAAAGGTTCGACCAATTTTAAAGGAATTTTTTCTTTTTTTGCTAAATTTAAAAGAAATTTAGTTCTTAAAAGATTTCTTTTGTGGGTAAGGGGATTTTTTAAAAGAAAAATAAAAAGTAAATTTTTAAAATCGGCTAAAAAAGGGAAAGCATTTATTTCGTTATGGTTTTGTTCCGGAAGATAGTTACAGAAGGCAAGAATTTTGGCATTCTCGTTTAATTGGTTTTTCCAGCGCAGGGCGATGGGAAAATAAAAATAAGAAGAAGCCAAAATATAAGGGATTTTTTGGTTAAGTAATTTAACATTTCTTTTTGCTATTTGGTTTAATTTATCTCTTTGGGCTTTTAGAAAGGTGATTGTCTTTTTAATAGCTTTTTTTAAATCCGGAATAATTTCTAAATGGCTTAAAGTTAAAAGAATAGGAATAATTAAATAAGCCAAAGCCTGGCGCGGCGGATAATTTGGGGGCAAAAGAAATAACAAATCATCATTTTTTTGCGCCAGGTTTTGCAAAATTCCGCCGGAAGTTATTACTATTAAAGGAAAGTTAATTTTTTTAAATTGTTGATAAGTAAAAATTGTCTCTTCGGTATTTCCCGAATAACTTATTACAAAAGAAAGGGATGGATTGTTGATAAAAAAAGGTAGTTGATAATCTTTAATCACTAAAAAAGGTTTTTTTAATAAAAAATAGCAAAGACTAAAAATAATGTCGCCAGCGATACCGCTACCACCCATACCGGTAACCAAAATCTGGTCACTTTCTTTAATTCTTTTAAAAAAATCTTTTCTTTCGGCAATTACTTTTAAAGAGAGGTTTAAGGCTTCGTTTAATTGTTCTGGAAACCGATAGATTAAATCAAACATAAGAATACCTTTCCAAAGCTATTCCTTCTTTTTTAAGACGTTTTTTGAGATATCTTATTACTTCTTGAGCGGTAGAAAAGTTTAACACTTTTTCCGCCACTTCCTTACAGAAATCGGTATCCAGAAGAGAAATAAATTCTTTAGCTTGAGGTATAAATTGTGGTGCCATAGATAATTCATCAATTCCCATTCCAATTAAAATAATTATCCCAAAAATTTCGCTTGCCATTTCACCACACAAACCGGCCCAAATACCATTTTTGTGAGCCTTTTCAATCGTCTCTTTAATCAATCTTAAAACGGAAGGATGATAGTGATTGAAAAGATAAGCCACCTTTTCGTTACCTCGGTCACAGGCTAAAGTGTATTGGGTTAAATCGTTAGAACCAATAGAAAAGAAATTGCAAATTTTTGCCAGCACATTGGCCAAAAATACCGAAGAAGGGGTTTCCACCATTATTCCCAAATCAATATTTTCATCAAAGGGAATATTTTTGGCTCTAAACTCTTCTTTTAATTCGTTTAAAATTTTTTTAGTCGCGACTACTTCTTCTACGGTGCTCACCATGGGTAACATTATCTTTATACTGCCATACGCCGAAGCCCGAAGGATGGCTTTCAATTGGGTTTTAAAAAAATCTAAATTGGCAAGACAAAATCTTATACCCCGCCAACCCAGAAAGGGATTATTTTCTTGGTAGCCGGGGATTAATTTATCACCACCCAAGTCAAAGGTTCTAATAATTACAAAATAGGGCTTCATTATTTCCGCCACTTCTTTGTAGATTGTGAACTGTTCTTCTTCCGAAGGTAAATTTCTTTTTGATAAAAAAAGATACTCGGTGCGAAAAAGACCAATTCCTTTCGCTCCGTATTCTTTTGCGGTTACCGCTTCGCAAAGAAATTCGATATTAGCCGAAATATCAATCTCCTTACCATCTTTAGTTTTGGCTTCTTTTTTTATTGTCAGAAGTTTTCTTCTTTTAGCTAATTCCTCTTTCTCTTTTTCGTAAAATTTTATTCGCTTTTCCGAAGGATTAAAAATTAAAATCCCACGATTGCCATCAATAATTGCCTCCTGAGCATTGGTTCCGTAATTTAAAAGATTTTCTATACCCACTACGGTTGGAATATCTTTGGCTTTTGCCATAATCGCCACGTGGGAAGTTTTCCCACCCATTTCCAAGGCAATCCCTAAAATATAATTCTTATCCAAAATCGCCATATTCATTGGCGTTAAAGAGCGGGCGAGCAAAACACATTTTTCGTTTGGCTTTAAAATTGAAAAAATTTTATCACTATTTTGTAATTTCTCAATTACGTATAAACAGACATCAAAGATTTCTGCTCCCTTATCCACAAAGACAGGTGTTTCCTTACTTAAAAAGAAAGCATGGTATTTTTTGATTACCTCGGAATAGGCATATTCCGCATTAACCTTTTCTTTACTGATAAAATTTTTAACCTCTTCAATAATTAACGGGTCAGTAAGAAAGGCGATTTGAATTTGAATAAATTCCGCAATATCCTTACCAATTTCCGTTCTCACTTTTTGGTAAATTTTTTCCAAATCTTCTTTACTTGAAGAAATTGCTTTTTCTAAGCGTTCAAACTCTTTAGCCACTTCTTCATTGGTAATCGTTCTTTTCTCAATAGTTGGTAATTCGGGACGATAAATGGCTACCTTACCATAGCCAAAACCACCATTAACCGGAATTCCCCTCAAAATCCGCTCTTTCATTCTTTACTAATAAAATTTTTTAAAGCCTTTAACGCTTCATTTTCATCGGGACCATCGGCTTCAATTATCAATTCACTTCCCTTTTCCGCCGCTAAGGTAAGAAGGGAAAGAATACTTTTGCCGTTAACCCAAATTCCATCTTTACAAACTCTTATCTTTGATTTAAATTTCTCAGCAATTTTGACAAATTCGGCTGCCGGTCTTGCGTGTAAACCAATTTCAATATTTAATTTCACCTTTTCTCTCACCATTATATCTTAAATAATTATAATTATCAATATTAAAATAAGCAAGTTATCCCCATAAAGAAACAAACTGCCATTTTTTAGTGGAAAAATAGCCTTTGTCCGTTAATTTAATTTCGGGAATTACTGGTAGGGCAAGAAAAGAAAGGGTAATGAAAGGATTGGTTAAGGTGGTACCCAATTTTTTAGTAAGTTCAATCAAATTGGCCAACCTTTCTTTTACCTCGTTGGCTTTTAAATTGCTCATCAAGCCGGCAATCGGCAAGGAAAGATAATCAAGAACCTCTTCTTTTCTACTCACCACCAAACCGCCTTTTAATTGAATCACTTTATTAATTGCGGTAACTAAGCTCTCATCATCGACACCGCAAGCAATAAGATGGTGGGAATCGTGGGCAATGGAAGAGGCAATGGCGCCTTCTTTCAAATTAAAACCACAAACAAAGCCAATACCCAATTGGGGGATTTTTTTGTGGCGATTGATAACTACCAGTTTTAAAATATCCCGTGTTGGGTCACTAACTACCAGATTTTTTTCTATTTTGGGATAAAGCAAAAGTTCTTCAGTAACAATCTGATTGGGGATGATTTTGATGACTCTTAATAATTTTCCGCTGATGGCATTTACCTTCAACAATTCTTTATTTAATTTCTTAACTTTAATTGTCTGATAAACATAATTAAAACTACCCTTTTTTAAATCCCTTGGGAAAATGGTTAAGAGTTTTTCATTTTCCACAACTACCTTACCATTTTTTATAAGATAAACAGTCTTAAAATCCTTTAAATCTTCTACAATATTAATATCCGCTCGATAACCGCAGGCAATTAAGCCTAATCTTTTAAAACCAAAAAAGCTTGCCGGATTAAAAGTAACCATTCTTACCGCCAAATGCGGAGGAATATTATTGGCAACCGCCTTTTTTAAAATCCGATTCAAATGACCATTTGTGATTAGCTCTTCGGGATGGATATCATCAGAAACAAAGATTAACCGGTCAATATTTTCCCTATTTATCAAATCCTTCAAATCAAGAAAATTTTTAGCCGCACTTCCTTCCCTTATCATTACCCACATTCCTTTTTTCAACTTCTCTTTTGCCTCTTTTAAATTGGTTATTTCGTGGTCCGAATAGATGCCCGAAGCTAAATAGGCATTCAATTCTTTACCCAAGAGATAAGGGGAATGACCATCAATAATTTTATTAACTTCTTGGACATAATGAATTTTCGCAATCAAATCCTTCTCCAAATTTATCACTCCCAAATAATTCATTACTTCCCCTAAACCAATTATCTTTTTATCTTTTATCAATTTTTTAAAGTCCGGAAAAGTTATTTTAAAAGGTAAATCTTCAAAAGGTGTTGCTGGTACGCAAGAAGGAAAGTAAAAGAAAAAATCAAGGGCGAGATTTTCACTTTCTTTTAAAAAATATTTTATTCCCTTTACGCCCAAAACATTGGTAATTTCGTGGGGGTCGGCAACAATGGTTGTTGTTCCGGAAAGCAGAGCGTAAGTGGCAAATTCGGCAAGGGAGAGAAGGGAACTTTCGATATGGATATGACTTTCAATAAATCCGGGCAAAATATAAAGCCCACGAACATCGATTATTCTTTGGGCATCTTGATATTCTTTACCAATGCCGGCAATGTAGCCATTTTCAAGTAAAAGATTATTTTCTTCAATTTCGCCAGTAAAAAGATTTAAAATCTTACCATTTTTTAAAAGTAAAGAACCCCTTTTTTCTCCTTTGGCAGCTTGGATTAAAGAAACTAAATCACTTTTCTTCATCTAATTCAATATAGCCAATATAAGGTAGATAGCGGAATCTTTCGTCATAGTCAATACCATAGCCGACAACAAACTTATTAGGAATCTTAAAACCCAAATAATCAATAGGGATTTCAATCTTATGTCTATCCGGTTTATCTAAAAGGGCACAGATTTTTATTGTCCGTGGTTTTTTCAGTTGTAAGTGGTTAAGAAGGTATTGTAAGGTTAGACCGGTATCAACAATATCTTCCACTAACAAAACATCTTTATTTTCAATAGGAAAAGAGATATCAGCAACAATTTTTACCACTCCAGAACTTTCGGTTGCCTTTCCGTAACTGCTTACCTTAATGAAATCACAAAAAACCGGGATTTTTAAATTCCTTATTAAATCGGCTAAAAAAATAAAGGCCCCTTTCAAAACACCAATAACCACTAATTCTTTTTTTTGATAATCTTCACTTATTTTTTCCGCAAGTTCTTTCACCTTTTTATTGACTTCTTCGGCGCTTATTAAAGGGAAAACCTTAATTGCCATAAATTTAAAATCGGGGCGACTGGATTTGAACCAGCGACCTCTTGGTCCCGAACCAAGCGCGCTAAACCGCTGCGCTACGCCCCGTTAAAATTATTTTAACAAAATCTTTTTAACTTTTCAATAAAGATTTACTTCTTTTTAATTTCAATTTTATCAATTGTTTGCCAAGGATGTTAAAAAATTAGCAAAGAACGATGGCTTATTGTTTGATAATCAGTTTCTTGGTGAATTCTTTATTTTCCGTTTTTATCTTTAAGAGATAGGCACCGCTTTTTATTCCCTTTAATGATATTTTTGGCTCTTTGGCAGAAGAGAAGTTAATTTCTTTTATCAACTTTCCGGAAACATCAAAGATTTCAATCTCTTTTACGGGCAACGAAGAACGGATAACGAAAAACGATTTTGCCGGATTGGGATAGATTTCTAAGGTGAAAGGTTTAACATCAGGTATAAAGTATTCTTCAATTCCAGACATTACATCCCGAATGACCGAGATACTGGAAGACCAATAATTTGCCACATAGGTTCGGTTCTGGATTGAATTCCAGGCAAAGGCATAAGGATATCTTCCCACTGGAATTGTTGCAATTACCTGGTTAGTTACCCCATCAATCACGGTCACATTGTCACTCAAAAGATTGGCGCAATAGACCTTATTATTGGTTGAGTTCCAAACTAAAGCCCAAGGATATCTTCCCACTGGGATTGTTGCAATTACCTGGTTAGTTACCCCATCAATCACGGTCACATTGTCACTTCTCCAATTGGCGCAATAGACCTTATTATTGGTTGAGTTCCAAACCAAAGTAATAGGTTCGTCTCCCACTGGGATTGTTGCAATTACCTGGTTAGTTACCCCATCAATCACGGTCACATTGTCACTTCTCTCGTTGGCGCAATAGACCTTATTATTGGTTGAGTTCCAGACCAAAGCAGAAGGCAAATTTTCCACTGGGATTGTTGCAATTACCTGGTTAGTTACCCCATCAATCACGGTCACATTGTTACTCCAATTATTGGCGCAATAGACCTTATTATTGGTTGAGTTCCAAACCAAAGTAATAGGTTCGTCTCCCACTGGAATTGTTGCAATTACCTGGTTAGTTACCCCATCAATCACGGTCACATTGTCACTTCTCTCGTTGGCGCAATAGACCTTATTATTGGTTGAGTTCCAAACCAAAGCATAAGGACGGCTTCCCACTTGAATTGTTGCGACTACCTGGTTTGTTGCTCCATCAATCACTGAAACAGTGCTATCCCAATAATTGGCGCAATAGACCTTATTATTGGTTGAGTTCCAAACCAAAGCACGAGGACCACTTCCCACCGGAATTGTTGTAATTACCTGGTTAGTTGCCCCATCAATTACCGAAACATTGGCACTTCCATAATTGGCGCAATAGACTTTATTATTGGTTGAGTTCCAAACCAAAGCACAAGGCCAATTATATCCTACTTGGATTGTTGCAATTACCTGGTTAGTTACCCCATCAATCACCGAAACATTGTCACTTCCCCGATTGGCGCAATAGACTTTATTATTGGTTGAGTTCCAAACCAAAGCACGAGGACCACTTCCCACCGGAATTGTTTCAATTACCTGGTTAGTTTCCCCATCAATTACCGAAACATTGGCACTTCCCCAATTGGCGCAATAGACTTTATTATTGGTTGAGTTCCAAACCAAAGCCCAAGGATATCTTCCCACTGGAATTGTTGTGATTACCTGGTTAGTTACCCCATCAATCACCGAAACATTGTCACTTCCCTCATTGGCGCAATAGACTTTATTATTGGTTGAGTTCCAAACCAAAGCACGAGGATAATTTCCCACCGGGATTGTTGTGATTAGCTGGTTAGTTTCCCCATCAATTACCGAAACACTGCCACTCCAATAATAATTAGCGCAATAGACCTTATTATTTGTTGAATTCCAAACCAAGGCACAAGGATTCCCTTCCACAACGATTGTTGTAATCACACGGTTTGTTGCTCCATCAATCACCGTAACACCGGCACTCCCCTTATTAGCGCAATAGACTTTATTATTGGTTGAGTTCCAAACCAAAGCATAAGGCTCGTGTCCCAGAGGAATTGTTGTGATTACCTGGTTAGTTACTCCGTCAATAACCGAAACATTGTCACTTCCCCAATTAGCGCAATAGACTTTATTATTGGTTGAGTTCCAAACCAAAGCCCAAGGATATCTTCCCACTGGAATTGTCGTAATTACCTGGTTAGTTGCCCCATCAATCACCGTAACAGTGCTATCCCAATAATTGGCGCAATAGACTTTATTATTGGTTGAGTTCCAACAAAGGGAAGAAATACCTCTTCCAGCCGGGATTCTCGCAATCTTTTGATTAGTTTCTCCATCAATCACAATCACGCAATTACCATATTCACCACCGACATAGATTTTATTATTCGTCGCATTATAAGTAAAGGCTTGGGGATATGTCATTCCCGAAAGCGAATCCGGCAGATAGATTGTTGTCTCAAGCCACTGGCTGAATAAAAAAGCCGGAAGAAAGCAGAGAAAAGTAAAAAGAACAAACCGCCGACCATTTTTCGCCTTTTTCCTTTCTGAAAGCCAATAATTTTTTTTAATAAAAGTTAAAAGTTTCATTTTACCTCCTTTTTAATTTCATACCAATAATATAAAAAAATTTTCCTTTCTGTCAATTATAAAATCAAGGGTAAGATAAAATTAAATTTTTCGTTTATACATTATGATGAAAGTAATTAAGGAGAAAGAAAAGATTTTTATAAAAATAAAATTAAGAATTAGCATTGAGGAGTTGGAAACCTTCGGTCCTATAAAGGGTTTATTTCGTAGGGGAATAGTACAGGGTACGGCTACCCCTACCCTTCCCTCTTATTCCTTTTCAATCTTGTTATTAAAAGCCTTATTAATGTCTTTAATAAATTTATTTTCTACTTTTATCCGAGAAGACCTTTCTTGCTATTTACTATTAGCATCTTTTAAAACAAGTCCTGCCGTTTCTTGTTAATAGTGGTGGCGGATGATAACCCGGATTCTGTTTTCGGCGGTCATTTATCTGCGCGGTCTACCCGGGGCTAGTAACGAGGGCCAACCAACCTCTCGCCCCTATTTGACCTTGCTCCGGATAGGGTTTGTCCACCTTGCCTCTCGCGAGACAAGGTAGTGCGCTCTTACCGCACTGTTTCACCCTTGCCCGCATCCTGCCCAAAGGCAGGACCGTTGGCGGTTTCCGTTTCTGTGACACTTTCCGTCTATCTTGCCTTTCGGCAAGATAGCCTTCGGTTGCCCGAAGTATCCGGGTTGGCGCGAGTCCGGAGTTTCCTCAGTGGGAAAAATTCCCACCGCGACCGCCTCATCCGCCACCACCTTAAATAAATATAGGATAATTTTTTAAAATATCAAGATAGATTGACTTAATCTCATTTCTTTTTTAAAATATTCAATGATGAATCTTTATAAAGAAAGACAAAAAAAGGTTTTTTCTTTAATCAAAGAGAATAAAGTTGATGGTTTTTTGGTTACCGATTTGGTTAATATCCGTTATCTTTGTGGTTTTACTGGAAGCAATGGTTATCTTTTATTTTTTGATGATAAGGTCTATTTTTATACTGATTTTCGTTATGCTTTACAAAGTGAAAGGGAGGTTTTCTGCGATAAGATTTTTATTATCAAGAAGAATTTTTATTTAAATCCACCAAGAGAACTTTTGCCAATAAAAAGATTAGCGGTTGAGAAAGAGAATTTAAATCTTGATAATTACGAAAAGCTTTTGAATTATTTTAAAAAAAGAAAAAGTAAGCTTAAAATTTTGCCTTTGCCCAATGTGATAAAAGAATTAAGGGCAATAAAAGATGAAGAAGAGATTTCTTTAATAAAAAAGGCAGCGGCTTTCACGGATGAAGTTTTTAATAAGGTATTAAAGGAAATTAAAGAAGGAGTAAAAGAAAAGGATTTGGCTTTTTTTATCGAAATGGAATTTAGAAAGAATGGGGAGAGTGCTTTTCCGGTGATTGTTGCCAGTGGTGAAAATTCGGCTTTGCCCCACGCGCGAGCAAGTGAGAAGGCGATAAAATTTGGTGAAGCGATTGTGATTGATATCGGTTTGAAATATAATGGTTATTGTGCTGATTTAACGAGAACAGTTTTTTTGGGAAAGATAAGTGATGAGTTTAAAAAAATTTATCAGATTGTTTATGATGCCCAAAAGAAGGCAATAGATTTTTTATCTTTGGCAATTGATGGTAAAAAGATAAAAGCAAAAGCAGTTGATTTGTGTGCCCGAAATTATATTAAGGAAAAGGGTTATGGTGAATTTTTTGGCCATTCTTTGGGTCACGGTGTTGGTTTGGAGGTCCATGAGAAACCGTGGGTTTCCTTTTTGTCGAAAGATTGGATAAAGCCGAATATGGTTTTTACTATTGAGCCTGGTATCTATCTGCCTAAGAAGGGAGGGGTAAGGATTGAGGATTTGGTGCTTTTAAAAGAAAAAGAGGTTATTTTACTTTCGCAAAGTGAGAAAAATTTGATAGTTTTATGATTTGGGAAAGGAGGGTAAAATGATTACCCCAAATGATTTTCGATTTGGAACTATTATTAAATTGGAAGATGGTTATTATCAAGTGATTGAATATCAAAGAATAAAAATTGCCCAAAGAAGGGCTTTTGTGAAGACGAAGCTGAAAAATTTAATAACCGGTCAAGTGATTGAGAAAAATTTTGATTCCGATGCCCCTTTGGAAGAGGTGGAATTAGAAAGAAAGAAGGGTCAGTTTCTTTATTGCGAAGGGGATAATTATTATTTTATGGATTTGGAAAGTTACGAAACTATCTTTTTCCCTAAGGAGGTCCTTGGCGACCGGATTTATTATCTAACGGAAAATTTGGAGGTGGTTATCCTTTATCTTCAAGGAAAGCCAGTAAATATTGAGGTGCCAACTTTTGTTGTTTTACAAGTAGTAGAAACCCAAGCCGCCTTTAAAGGCGATACCCAGGCAGGTTCTTCCAAACCGGCAAAACTTTCTACCGGTTTAGTAATTGATGTGCCCTTTTTTGTTGAGGTTGGTGATTATGTGCGGATTGATACGAGAACCAATACCTATGTGGAGCGGGTTTTATGAATATTAAAAAGATATTGATTGCCAATCGGGGAGAGATTGCGGTAAGAATAATAAGGGCTTGTAAAGAATTGGGAATTAAGACCGTGATTGTCTATTCCGAGGCGGATAGGGAAAGTTTGGGAGTAAAATTGGCTGACGAAAAGGTTTGTATCGGTAAAGGACCGCCTCAGGAAAGTTATCTTTTGGCTTCCCGCATCCTTTCCACCTGTGAGATAACCAATAGCGATGCGATTCATCCGGGCTACGGTTTTTTAGCCGAATCAACCGATTTTGCTGATGCCTGTGAAGAGATGAAGATAGTTTTTATTGGACCCACATCCCAAACAATCAGACTTTTTGGCGACAAATTGGAAGCAAAGAAATTGGCAAAAAAATACGGTTTGAAAGTAATTCCTGGCTCCGAAGAGGTGGTTAAAGATGAGAAAATGGCAAAGAAGATTGCCAAAGAGATTGGTTATCCAATAATTTTGAAAGCCTGTGCTGGTGGTGGGGGAAAAGGGATGAAGTTAATTAAAAATGAAGAAGAACTTTTAAACAGTTTTTCCGCAGTAAGATTAGAAGTGAAGAATGCCTTTTTTGATGACCGGTTATATATTGAAAAGTATTTGGCGCCAGCAAGACATATTGAGTTTCAAATTTTAGGCGATGGTCGGGGTGGAGTTTTGGTTTTTCCGCCGCGGGATTGCACTATTCAGTTTCGTCACCAAAAAATAATTGAAAAAAGTCCGGTTTTAAATATTCCTTACGAAACGATAAAAGAAGTTCAAGAAAAGATTTTGAATTTTTGTTCGGAGATAAAATACCGGAGTGCCGGAACGATAGAATTTCTTTATTATGACGATTTCTATTTTATGGAAGCTAATACCCGCATCCAAGTGGAACACCCGGTAACTGAGATGATTACCGGTTTTGATTTGGTAAAAGAACAGATTAGAATTGCCAACGGAAGAAATTTGGTTTCTAAAATTGTTGAGGCTAAGGGTTTCGCCATTGAAGCCCGTTTGAACGCCAATGACCCGGAAAATAACTTTGCCCCTTCACCCGGAAAGATTGAGAAACTTTATTTACCTTTTTATCCCTTTGTGAGAATTGATACCCATATTTATGAAAATTATGTGGTGCCTCCTTATTATGATTCCCTTTTAGCAAAGTATATCGCTTGGGGAAAAGAACGGGAAGAAGCCCGCATAAGATTGGTGAACGCCTTAAAAGAGACGGAAATTAAAGGAGTGAAGACGAATAAGGATTTTTTAATAAAAATTTTGGAAGACGAGGATTTTCTGCGGGGTGAATATTACCAGATTACTGAAAAATTGAAGGCGCTTAAAATTAATGAATTTTAATAAAAAATTAAAATGGGGAAAGTTATTGTGGTGTTTATTTTTATTTATCTATTTCTTTTTTTTCTTTAAAAATCTCTTTCTCTCTTCTCTTTCTTATAACCAGTGGCTACCAATAATATTTTTTATCGTTCTTAGTTATTGGATGATTATTGAGTATTATTTTTCTTCCCCTTTTTTCCAATCAGGCATTTATGAATACCACAAGGTTTTAAGGACTCTTTATTCTTTATACTTTTATCCCTTTTTGATTTTTATTAGTGTCGATTATTGTTATAAAAATCTTTCTCAAATAAATTTTTTAAAGCCGGTGATAAATATTTTTGGTTTATTAATTTTTTTAATCGGCACCGCTTTAAGACTTATTACCCTCTTTTTGGCCTTAAATTCTTCTTCTTTAAATAATTTAACGCAAAAGCCGATTTATAAAAAAATCAGGCAGCCGAGATATTTGGCAACTTTAATCCAATTAATAGGTATCGCTTTTACCTTTTCTTCTTTTATCGGTTTACTTTTATTGCCTATTGGAATTTTAATAATTATTGCCGAAGCCCGATATGAGGATAAATTTTTAAAGAAATATTATAAAGATAAAAAAAGTTTTTTGTTAATACCGAAGATAATTTAAAATTGGTGATAACAATAGGGACACTGAGTGGCCGGTTGGGGTATCAATCTTTCACAGACGGGACATTTTTTGAATTCAATCTGGCACCGTTGACAAAGCTTTTTCTCACTGGATAATTCTTGATTGCAAAAAGGACAATGGCAATTATTGTTTTCCTTCATTTTTTGCCTTCTTTTTTAAATAATCTTCAATCGCCTTGTGTAAGGCATCGGCTCCCAAGTTAGAACAGTGCATTTTGTGGGGTGGTAAACCGCCCAGTTCTTTAGCGACCATTTCGTTGGTTATTTTTAAAGCCTCTTCAATCGTTTTTCCTTTTGCCATTTCCGAAACCATACTCGAAACCGCAATAGCCGCTCCGCAACCAAAGGTTTTAAACTTCACATCAACAATTACCCCGTCTTTTACTTTGATGTAAAAAGTCATCATGTCGCCACAAACCGGATTGCCCACTTCGCCAATGCCATCGGCATCCGGAATTTCGCCCACATTTCGGGGATTACGGAAATGTTCCATTACTTTTTCGGAATACATCGTTTAATTATAAATAAAAGATTTTTAAAAATCAAGGTAATTAATAGTTATTGACATTTTTAAAAAATTAAGTTATCCTTTATAAAAGTAGGAGGAAAAAATGAAGATAAACATTACGGCTCGCCATTTTGAGCTTCCCGAAAGTTTAAACGAATTAATTGAAAAGAAAAAAAGGAAGTTTGAAAAATTTGAAAATCTTATTGTTGATTTTTCCCTGGCTTTTTCTAAGGATTCGGTTAATTTTATTAGTGAAGGGAAAATCAAATTAAAGACGGGAATAATTAATGCGAAAGTGAGAAATGCCGATTTAGGTTTAGCGGTAAACGAAACCTTAGAGCGGCTGCTTACTCAGCTTAAAAAACATCATGAAAAATTAGTAGAAAAAAATAATAAAAGAAGATGACGGAAGTAATAACCAAAAAAATAAAGGTTTCGGAACTTTATCAAGAAAAAAAGGAAGAGCTTAATTTAGAACTAATAACTTCCCACGGTTTAGAAGAAAGGGAGATTATTACCGCGGATATTAATCGTCCCGGATTAGCCCTGGCCGGTTATACCGAAATTTTTCTTTCCGAAAGAATTCAGATTATTGGTCGCACCGAAGCCGGTTATCTCACCACTTTAAATGGAGAAAAAAGGAAGGAAGCCATTGAAAGGGTAATGAAATTTCAACCGCCAGTTTTTATCTTCACTCACGAAAGTGAAATTATAAAAGATTTTTTGCCGGCCAGTGAAAAATACCGAGTGCCGATTTTGAAAACTACCTTACCCACCACTTATTTTATTCATCGACTTACTTCCTATCTTGATTACAAACTGGCACCCGAAACTTATCTTCACGGTGATTTGGTGGATGTTTATGGTATTGGTTTATTAATTGTTGGTGAATCCGGTATTGGTAAGAGTGAATGTGCTTTAGATTTGGTTGCCCGGGGACATCGGTTGGTGGCTGATGACCTGGTGAGAATCTTGAAAAGGGGCGAGGGGATTTTAATGGGATATAATGCGGCCAAAACTCCCAAATTACAGCATCATATTGAAATTAGGGGAGTAGGTATCGTTGACATTTACAGTCTTTTTGGTGTTCGGGCGTTAAGGGTGCAGAAACGGATTGAAGTGGTTGTGGAATTGGTAAAATATCGAGAAGATATTGATTATGAGCGATTAGGCATTGAAGACCAGTACACAGAAATTTTAGGGGTGAAAATACCTTTGGTGAGGATTCCCGTTATTCCCGGAAAAAATTTGGCATTAGTTTGCGAAGTTATTGCCAAAAACCATCTTTCTAAAATATTAGGCTATCACCCCGCAAAAACTTTTTACGAAGAGTTAAATCGGATCTTATTAGGAAAACCCCAGGTTGACCGATTTATAACCGATGATGTTGAATAAATGAATAAGATTGGTGCTATCATTTTAACCCATAGCCAACTGGCTTTTGGTTATCAGAAATTATTAGAAAAGATGTTTGGTAATTTAGAAGATGCGTTTTTTTTAACCAATGAAGGACTTTCCGCTGAAGAACTTAAGAGAAAATTGGAGGAAGCGATTGAAAAATTAGCAAAAGAAAAGATAATTATTTTTGTCGATATTATTTCCGGCAGTTGTGCTCAGGTAGCGGCCCAAGTTAAAAAAGAGAAGGATAATATAAAATTGGTTTGTGGTTTTAACCTTCCTTCGCTAATTAAGTTTTTTACTTATAAAGATAAAATTCCTTTAGAAGAGTTATTAAGAGAAGTAATCGCTTCGGGTAAAGAAGGGATAAGGGAAATTTAAAAAGGAGGAAAAATGAGATATTTAATTTTTTTATTAATTTTACCAATTTTAATTTTTTGTTGGACAGAACCAATAAACCTTTCCCAAAATCCTTTGGTTGATATTAATCCCCAAGGTTGTCGTATTTGGAACCTTAGCAGTTTTTATACCTGTCTTGTTTGGCAAAGAGGTGAAGAAGGATTATACAATATTATTGCCCGTTTTTCCACCAGCGTTGGTGAATGGGGAAGAGAAATACCAATTACCAATGATTCCCTTTATAGTAACGAAAATCCGGTAGTTGCCTATGATGAAAGAAGAAATAAGGTTTGGGTTGCTTGGCAAAAGAATATTGATAATAATTGGGAGATTTTCGTTACCAGTGGTGACCCAGTAAATGGTTTTGAATTACCTTATCGTTTAACTTCTTCACCCGCCTTTGATATTAACCCCACTATCTTAGTAATTTCCGATACGGTTTGGGTAGTTTGGGAAAGAGAAAGTCAACAAATTCTGGCAAAATTTTATAATGGTGAGAATTGGTCAGAGAGTTTAATGATTGATTTTGGTAATGACTCTTTTGTTTCTGAACCAAAACTGGCTATCCGTTATCACCATCCCTTGGTTATTTTCCGAAAATGGTCAAGATATTTTTCGCATATTTATTATAGTGAATATCTTAATGGCCAATGGACCTCGCCCCGGGTAGTTTGTGATGTGGGTCATAATTATAATGTTGAGATTAATGGTCAGATTACTTCACCGCCAGGAGGGGTAATTATTGTTTGGCATAATTTGGAAACCAACGATATCTTTAAAACCGGTTTTGATTCTTTTAACTACTGGTACCCAGTGACGAGAGATTCCAATATTGTTGATAATTATCCAACAATTTTATTTTTTGATGTTCCCGTTTTTAATCAGATACCTATCTACCTAATTGCTTGGCAAAGAGGAAATGGAATTTATTCTCAATCCTGGTGGGGTGAAATTTTTCCGGTAGATACTACTTTTTTCTGTGAGAAACCATGTTTAACTGCCATGGATTTTACTTGTATCTGGTGCCTTTATCAAAAGAATATTAACGGCAATTACGAAATTTTCGGCAGTTATGTTTACTATTCGGGAATCTATGAGCAACTATTAAAAAAGGACTCTTTTCTAAAAAAGAAAATAGTGGCTATTAGCAATCAGCCGGTTAATGTTTTTGATAAATATAAAATTTTTAACCCTTTGGGTCAGGAAATAATTAGTAAACCCTTTAAAGCTGGTGTCTATTTTTTAATAAAAAGATAATCGCTTTCCTCGGTTAAAGTAAATTCTTAAAGGTTTTTTACTGATAAATCTTCTTCCGATAATATCAAAGAGTTTTTTTCTTTTCTGATTAGCTGCCTTTTCTTTAACCGCTGAGGATTCTTCATATTTGATAATCAAAAAATTTTGATTAGCAGTGCCGATAACATAAATTCCATCTTCTTTTATTAGGATATCGTTGCCTTCATCAAAATTACCGGAATTGAAACTAATTCGCCAGCATTCATTGCCTTCTTTGTCATATTTCACCGTAAGCAAATCGTTATTACTACCAACGGCATAAAGAGAGTTATGGTAATAAACAATCTTATTGCCCCAACCCCCATCAATTCTTCTCTCCCAAATTATTGAGCCGGTAGGGCTTAATTTGGTAATAACAAAATAAAGGTCTAAAAAACCGGTAAGATAAAGATTATTATTTTCATCAATTGCTATTGATTTTGGTTCGTCATCCGGCCCCGGATAACCGTAAGTTCTTTGAAAAAGTCTTTGCCCATTTTGGTTATATTTTAAAATTATCCAATTTTCACCCAGATCAGGATGATAATCATAACCAGCAATCAAGACATTTCGACTGCTATCAATGCCAATAACTTTTCCCCACTCATTTTTATCAACAGTGCCATAAACCCTTGACCAATAAAAATTTCCGGCAGTATCGTATTTTATTGTCAAAATATCGCTACCACTTACCGAAAAATCGGTGGAACCGGTGATAAAAATGTTGCCCCGGCCATCATAGATTATCTTTTCTCCGGAATTTGCCAAACTATTATTTTCACTGTGAAATCTTTCCCAAATAACCTCACCATTTTTATTTAACTTATAGGTTGCCACAAAGCTCCCATCGACTGATTGGCTGATGCCCGTTAGATAAATATTAAAAAAATCATCAATGGTTATACCCCGAGCATAATCATAACCAGAAGCACCAAAAGTTCTTTGCCATAAGAGATTACCTAAAGAATCGTATTTTAAAATTAAATAATCCCAATTATTGTTAGGCGAATAGCTTGCTCCGCAGATATATACTGAATTTTCATTATCAACCACCACTCCGGAAACGGCTTCGTTTTCTGAACCGCCAAATCTTTTTAACCACAAAAGCTCGCCCGAAGGTTTAAGTTTTACTAAAATAATATCATCATTGGTATTGGTACTTTCGCTGATACCAACACCGATGAGATTACCGCTTCTGTCGATGGTTAAAAAATAACCAAAATCATCACCCGCGCCTTCGTAAGCAAATCGCCAAACTTCGTTTACTTGATTAAAAAGAAAAGTTAAGATTATTAAAACCATAATATTATTAAATTTAAATTTTCCCAAAAGTCAATAATCTCTTGAAATTTTTATTAAATTTTCTATAATCAAATTATGGAATATCTTTTAATTTTTCTTTTCTTATTAAATTGTTCCTTCAATTATATAAGAGAAGTGAAGAAAAAAATTGTTTTAGCTCCTTATAATAATTATTTTGTGATTGTTAATAAAGTGGATAATAAAAAGATCGAAAAATGGCACAATTATTTGGAAAAAAATAAAGAGGGATTAAAAAAACTGGCACAGAAATATTTTCCCGTTCCTGAAGAATGTGAATTTCAATTTAAATTTTTTGCTTACGATTCTTTAAATAAAGATTACCTGATTCGTTATTTTGCCTTTAAACCCCAGCCGACAGATATTGCTGGTTGGCATTTTATTTTTATTTTGGATAAAAATGGTAGATTGAAAAAAGTTTTTCTTTCCGAGGTTCCTTTAGAAAAATGAAAAAGGAAAAAAGAATAATTTTAATTCTTTTATTAATTTTTTTATTGTTAGCTTTTTTAGCCTATGACCCAAAACCCGCCTTAGGTGGTGATAATATCCATTATCTTCTTTTAGCCCAATCATTGATAACTCTTAAAGGTTATAAAGATTTATGGCATCCCCAAGAAAAACCCCACACTCAATATCCTTTTGGTTTTCCGTTGTTAATTATTCCCTTTTTATTAATCTTCGGTAAAGATTCTTTATTTTTAAACATTTTGCCTTTAATTTTTTTTATCTTTTCTTTTTTTCTTCTTTATAAGATTTTTGAAAAGTGGAAATTTAAATATCTTTTAATTTCTTTATTTTTCTTTTCTCCCTTGGTAATTGAAAATTCCCATGTTCTCCTTTCTGAGCCGCCTTTTATTTTCTTTTCCCTTTTAACCTTCTTTTTCTTTTTAAGATTTGAAGAAACCAAAAAATTTAAATATTTTCTATTTTCTTCTTTTTCCGCCACTTTTGCCTTTTTTATTCGAACTGCTGGTATTAGTTTGGTTTTGGCGCTTTTTATTTATTTTTTAATTAAAAGAAGATATCTTTATTTACTAATTTTATTTTTAATTTTTTTTCTTCCCTTCTCAGCGTGGGAAAAGAGAAATAAGAGAATAGAAAAAGAAAGTAGTTATTTAACTCAGTTTCTTCAAAAAAATCCTTATCAACCCGAATTAGGAAATATCAATTTTTCTGAATATTTAGCTCGTTTTTTCAAAAACTTTTATCTTTATAACTTTTTGGTGATTCCTAAGATTTGTTATTTTGACGAATTACCGCCGCTAATGTGGCGGTTTTTTATTGGAATATTAACGATAATTTTTATTATTTTAGGTAATTGTCTCTTAATAAAGAGAAAGACGCCTTTAAGCCTTTTCCTTTTCCTTTATTTTCTTTTATCTTCCTTGATAATCTTTTCTTGGCCTGAGGTTTGGACAAGCGAGCGATTCCTTTTTCCTTTTCTCATTTTTCTATTTTTTATAGCAATTATTGGTGGGGAAGAATTCTTTTATAAATTAAAAATAAATTTTCTTGCTTATCTCTTTCTTTTTTTTATTTTTCTTTTTTATCTAATAAATGATTTGCGGATGATTAAAGAAAATTTACCCAACACTATAAAAAATTTTAGTGGCGATAGATATGCTGGTTATCCGATCGACTGGCAAAACTATTTTGAAGTGTTAAGATGGGCAAAAGATAATCTTCCACCCGAAGCGGTTATTGTTTCTCGAAAACCCGAATTTACCTATTTTATCTCCCAAAGAAAATCCGTTCTTTATCTTTTTTCTACCGAGCCCCAAAAAGTATTAGAAAAAATGATGTCCGATAAAGCTGACTATCTTTTGTATGATAATTTTTATTGGACTTTAACTTCTCAAAAATATCTTTTACCAGTATTAAAAATCTATCCAGAATATTTTGAACTGGTATATCAAACTCCACCTCCCCAAATGTATCTTTTTAAAATCAAAAGAAATTAAAATATTGATTTTTAAAAATTTTTTGGCTATATTATCTTATATAAAGAAAATCGGGGCGTGGCGCAGTGGTTTAGCGCACCAGCTTGGGGTGCTGGGGGTCGCTGGTTCAAATCCAGTCGCCCCGATTTTTTATTTTTCTTCTTTTAATCTTTTTTGCCAGTTAAGAACAATTTGAAATACTTCAATTGGCGAGAGTTCATTAAGATTTAATTTTTTAAGTTCTTCCAAAATTGGGTGCTCAATGGGATAAAATAGAGTTAATTGTAAAGGGTTTTTCTCTTTTAAACCTTTTAAACTAACTTCTTCGCCACTTTCTAAATACTTTAAAACTTCTCTTGCTCGTTCAATAACTTCCTTAGGAATACCTGCCAACTTAGCAACTTCTATACCATAACTTCGGGAACTTCTTCCTTCCACCAATTTTCTTAAAAAAATAATTTCTTCCCCTTGTTCTTTTACTAAAAAGGTATAATTTTTTACTCGCGGTAGATAACGGGCAATATCAGTTAATTCGTGAAAATGGGTAGCAAAAATAGTCTTCGGCCGGGTTTTTGGATGGGAGTGTAAATATTCCGTTGTTGCCCAGGCAATTGCTAAACCATCATAAGTAGCCGTCCCCCGACCTACTTCATCCAAAATAACTAAACTTCTTTCGGTAGCGTTATTTAAAATATTGGCCGTTTCTTGCATCTCCGCTAAAAAAGTGGAAACCCCCCTTGATAAATCGTCGGAAGCGCCGATCCGGGTGAAAATTTTGTCAACAATTCCAATTTTACAATAACGACAAGGAACGAAAGAACCGATTTGAGCAAGAATAACAATCAAGGCCACCTGTCGGAGATAAGTAGATTTTCCCGACATGTTGGGGCCGGTGATTAATAAAATTTGGTGGGTAGTATTATTGAGATAAGTATCATTGGGGATAAAACCTTCTCCTAATAATTCTTCGACCACCGGATGGCGACCTTCTTTAATTACAATTTCATCACCATTATCGACAATTGGTTTTACATAGTTTTTCTCTTTGGCAACTTTGGCTAAAGAGAGATAAACATCAATTTCGGCAACCACCTTAGCAAACTCAAATACTTCTTTCATCTCTTTGCTTATTTCTTTGCGCAAATTGATGAACAGTTCGTATTCCAAGGCTTTTATTCTTTCACTGGCGGTCAAAATTTTTGTTTCGTATTCTTTTAATTCCGGAGTAATAAATCTTTCCGCATTGGCTAAAGTTTGTTTCCGAAGATAATCTTTGGGCACATATTTAACATAAGATTTAGTTACTTCCAGGTAATAACCGAAGACCGAATTATAACCAATTCGTAAAGTAGGAATATTGGTTCTTTTTCTTTCTTTCTCTTCGATTTTTAAAATGTAATCTTTAGCATTTTTAGCAATTGTTCTTAATTCGTCAAGCAACTCAGATACCCCTTCTTTAATAATTTCTCCCTCGGTAATTGTTGGTGGCGGATCATCAACAATAGTTTTCTCAATTTTTTCAATGAGCGGTTGAAAATCGGCAATTTTTTCTCCCAAATTTTTAAGTCGTTCGTTATCACTATTAAGTAAAATCGTTTTTAAAGGCAAAGAGAATTTAAGCCATTCCTTTAAATTTACTAAATCGCGACCATTAGCCCTTTCCGTCGCCACCCGGGAAGCGATTCTTTCAAGATCACCGATGTTTCCCAAAAGATTTTCTAATTCTTTCATTAAAGAATAAGAAGAATAGATTTTTTCAACTGCGCTTAAGCGAGCATTTATTTCGTCGATAGCTAATAAGGGGTATAAAAGCCATCTTCTTAAAAGTCTTCCTCCTTGAGGAGTTAAAGTTTTGTCAATTACTGACAACAAAGAACCTTCGAAACTACCATCGCTAATTCTTTCTAATAATTCTAAATTTCTTCTTGTTGGTTTATCCAAAACCAGATAATTTTTTGATTCTTGATAAGTAATTTTGGAGATATTATTTAAAGCTCCTTTTTGCGTTTCTTCTAAATAATGAAGACAAGCACCGGCGGCGCAAATTGTTTCGGGTAAATTTTCAATGCCAAAACCAGCCAGGTTGTTTACGCGGAAAAAATTTTTTAGCTTTTCGTAAGCAAAATCGTAAGAAAAATAATAGGTTTCCAGCGGAGTTAAACAGAAATCATTTTTTAATATTTCTTCAATCTCTTTATTATCACTTGGATAAATAATTTCTTTGGGGTCAATTTTTAAAATCTCCTCTTTAATATCTTCTTTGGCAATTAGACTCACATAAAAGTCGCCGGTAGAAATATCGCAATAAGCGAGGCCGCAATTTTTTTCTGAAAATATTGCTAAAAGAAAATGATTTTTCTTTTCTTCTAAAAGTGAAGGGCGAGCGATTGCTCCCGGAGTAAGAACTTCGACGACATCTCTTTTAATAATCTTCTGGGAAGTCTCCGGAATTTCTAACTGTTCACAAATGGCTACTTTGTAGCCGGCTTTTACTAATTTAGCTAAATAGCTATCTAAAGATTTGTAAGGAATCCCGGCTAAGGGGATTTTTTCGCTTTTACCATAAGAACGAGCCGTCAAGGTAAGACCCAAAACTTTAGCCGCGATCTTAGCATCTTCATAAAACATTTCATAAAAATCGCCCAATCGGAAAAGGAGAATAGCATCTTGATATTTCTTTTTGATTTGATGATATTGGGCTAAAAGGGGTGTTAAAGTTTCTTTAGACATTCCATTGGAAACAATCTAAGCAGACCGCCATTATTTTGGTTAATTCCTTTCCACAGTGAGGGCAGATAAATTTTTTTTCTTTTTTAAAAATTTTTAAATAAGTTTCCAGATTTTTGTTAGCTTTTTCTAAATCGTTAAGAGTGATATAAGCTTTGGCTAAAAGGAGATAAATATGAGGATTAAAGTTTTTGGCACTTTCTAAGATACCGATGGCTTCTTTCACATTTTCCATCTTCTCATAAAATTCTAAAATTTCAAAATAATAATCTTCTTTTTTTGTTCTTTCCCCAAAATTTTTATAAATTTTTACTAACTCTTCGTATCGACCTAAAGAGAAAAAAGCATTGGCCAATTTTTCTTTTAAAAGATAAAGTTTATCCGGATAGTTTTTGAGTAATTCTAACCAATAGTCGATTGCCTTTTCATAATCATTTTGACTTTCGTAATAATTGCCTAAATATAATAAACCGTATAAATTTTTTTCATCGTATTTTAAAGACTTTTCTAAATATTCCTTGCCTTCTTTATTATCTTTGGGGAGTAATTGATTTCCTAATTCAGCGTAATAAGTTGCTAATTCATTATTATTAAAGAAATTTTTTCCGTATTTATCAAGAAGTTCTTTCGCCAAAGGATAATTTTCTGTTTTTAAGTACAGCGTGAAAAGCAAAACGGCCGCTTCCTTATCTTTAACACCACTTTTTAACACTTCTTCCAATAGACTAATTGCTCGGAAATAGCGCCCTTCTTTGGTTAAAAAAGTACTTAATTTTTTAAAAATCATAATTTCTTTTTCTTTGGGTAAATTACGACGAAAAGAAAGTAGTTCAACAATCTTTTTGGCTTTTTCAGTTTCTCCTTTTTCTTGATACCAATCAATCAGATAAAGATAGCCATCAATAAATTCACTATTAATTTTTACCAATTCTTCCATTTTTTTTATGCCTTCTTCTTTTTTACCCGCAAGGTAAGAAACGAGACTTTCGGTAAAAAGAGTGGGAAAAGGGCCTGGCTTTTTAATCAGATTAATAATTACTGAATAGATAGCAACTACGAGGAGAAAAATGATGAAAATTATTAAAATATTCATTTTTCTTCTCCTTTTTCAGTTAAAAAATAATTGCGCAAATCATTTAATTCGGCTAATAAAGCTTCCTTTTCCTTTTTTACCTTTTTGATTTCGCCTCGCAATTTTATTTCGGCAATTAAAGCAAAAATACCAACGGTTAATAAACCAAAAAGATAGGCAATAAGGATAACACTTCCCAAAGGAACATTTTCAAACCGGTCAAAAAAAAGATTCACATTTATTCGTTCAAGATTTTGAAGGGTAACGATGATTAATAGAATACTAATAAAAAAAACTAAGATTATTCTTAAAATATTCATAAAAAACCTCCTTTTATTTTAATTTTTAATAACTTCACCAATCGGTGTCCAGCCATCAATCTTTAAAATCTTTACCAGGTATTCTTCTCCTAAGGTTAATTCTTTTTTCACTACCACCAGTTTGTTATTTTCGGCTCTTCCCCAGGATTCTCCATTTTGCTTTTTAGTGACAATAATGTAATAATGCTTATTTATCATTTCTTCGTTTTTTCTTTTAGTGATTTCGTTTTGGATTTTGATAAGTTTTTCTAACCTTTCCTGTTTTACTTCTTCGCTCACCTTAGGAAAGAGATTATTAGCCGTGGTGTAGGGTCTTTCCGAATATTTAAACATATAAGCAAAATTGAATTGGATTTTTTTAACCATTTCCACCGTTGCTTCGTAATCTTCTTCGGTTTCGGAAGGAAAGCCCACTATTAAATCGGTAGTGATACTTACTTCCGGCACCAGTTCTTTTAAGTATTTAATCTTTTCGTAATATTCTTTCGCCGTATATTTTCGATTCATTAATTTTAAGATTCGGTCTGAGCCCGATTGCAAAGGCAGGTGGATCTCTTTAATTAACCGTCCCTTTTTCATTAGTTTGGCAATTTTTTCAATCAAATTGAAAGTTAAATCTTTGGGATGGGAAGTTAAAAAATGGAGGAATCTTAAAGAAGGGAATTTTTCCAAAATAATGGCTAATAAGTCAGAAAATTCTAAAAACTGGTTATTTTCGTCATAATTTTTCCAACCCAAAACATTTTGTCCGAGAAGGGTAATTATTTTACTCCCTTTGTTTAATAAAAAATCAATCTCCTTTAAAATTGTGGGAAATGGTCGGGTTCTTTCTCTTCCTCGGACATAAGGAACAATACAATAAGAACAAAAGTTATTACAGCCGCGCATTATCGTCACAAAACTTTCGATTTCTGAATTATTAAAAGCGGGTAAAAAGTCACTATAAGTTTCTTCTTTTTCATCTTCAATAATGGTCAATACCTGCTGGTCACAATTTTTCAATTTTTTTTCAATTACTTCTGGTAGTTGGCGATAATTATCAGGTCCAATAAGAAAATCACAGAAATTTTCTTTTAAACAACCACCGCTAATTTTTTCTTTTAAACTTTTTGCCATACAACCCAAAATACCCAGCAAACATCTTTTTTTCTTTTTTAAAGAGGATAAGGAAAAAATTTCTCCCAGGGCTCTTTTTTCCGCGTGTTCTCTGACGGCGCATGTTAAAATAAGAATTATTTCTGCTTCATTGATATTTTCGGTTCTTTCAAAACCAGCATTATTTAAAATTGAAGAAACGAGCAAACTATCGGCTTGATTCATTTGGCAGCCATAAGTTTTAATAAAGTATTTTTTCATTTTAATTCTTCTTCAATTTCTTTTAAAAGTTTTTGGTCCTCTTCGCTTAAAATAGTCGTTTTTAATAAATCCGGTCGGTTTTTTAAAGTGTTTAGCAAAGCCGATTTTCTTCGCCATTTTCTTATTTCTTCGTGATTACCCGAAAGTAAAACATCAGGAACTTTATAACCCATAAATTCTCTTGGTCGGGTATAATAAGTAGCATCTAACAATCCGGAGACAAAAGAATCAGTTTCGATTGATTCGTAATCGCCCACCACTCCTTTAATTAAACGGACAACAGCTTCTAAAATAACGGCACAAGCCGCTTCGCCACCAGAAAGAATATAATCGCCGATAGAAATTTCCCAATCACAAAGATATTCCCGCACTCGACCATCAACCCCTTTATACCGGCCACAAATAAAAATTAGATGGGGTAATTTGCTTAATTCAAAAGCCATTTTTTGATTAAAAACTTTACCTTGAGGAGATAAAAGAATAACTTTGGAATTTTCCTCTTTTACCTGCATTACCGCCCTAAAGATTGGTTCTGGTTTCATAATCATTCCCGGTCCACCTCCGTAAGGATAGTCATCTACTTGGTGATTGGGGTCATCAGTAAAATCCCTTAAGTTTAAAATTCTTAAATCTAAAACCCCTTTTTTCTGGGCAATTTTTATTATTCCCGTTTTTATTATTCCTTCAAAATATTCCGGAAAAATTGTGATTATGTGAACTTTCACATTGTAGTTCTCCCCGAAACGGCAAATATATTGAGAATGTGGTTATTCAAGAATTTCCAACTGGGCTCTCTTTCCTTGTTTCATTGCGGCGGCGGCTAAAATTTGCCGCAGCGCTTTTGCCGTTCTGCCTTCTTTGCCGATTATTTTGCCTAAGTCACCCTGACCAACACGAAGTTCAAAAACAACGGTTCTTTCACCAGCGATCTCTTTAAGTTGAACCTGATCAGGATTATCAACAATTGATTTTGTTATGTTTTCAAGAAGTTCTTTAAGCGACATCATGGTTACCTCCTTTTAAAGGTTGGTTTAAGTTTTTTTCTACTTTTGATAGTAAACGTTTTACTATCTCCGTAGGTTGGGCTCCACAGGAGAGCCAGTAGGAAATTCTTTCTTTATTAATTTCTAAAAGATTTTGTTTTGGGTTATAATAACCAACACACTCAATATATTTGCCGTCTCGGGGATTTTGAGAATCAGTTACCACAATCCGATAATGGGGAATATTCTTTCTCCCCATTCTTGTTAATCTAATTTTAACCATTTTTACCTTTTATATAAATAATAACAAAAAATACCCTATCTGTCAATAAAATCAATTTCCCAATCTCTCGCTTTCAAATTTTCTTTTTCTAAGTTACTCACAATTATTAAAAGAAAGTTTTCTTTTAAATATTTCTTAGCCATTTCGTCGATTTTTTCGCAAGTAAGATTTTTAATCTCCGATATTAAATAAGAAAGATAATTGGGGGCTAAACCTAAAATTGCCATCTCTCTTATCATGTTTGCCTTATCATTATAACTATCAATGGATAATGGTAAATTGCCAAAATAAAATCTTTTTGCTTGTTGGAGTTCTTCTTTTTTAATTCCCTTTTCTTTCAAATTTTTTATTTCCTTTAATACTAAGTCGATCGCGTAGTCAGTATTTTTAATTGCTGTTTGTAAGTCACAAGCAAGATGTCCGGGAAAATATCGCCGAGTAAAATAAGAGCCAACATCGTAAGCCAATCCTTCCTTTTCTCTAATCAATTTTCCTAAGCGCGAATTTAAAGCACCACCGCCAAAAATAAAATTCATCACTCTTAAAGGGATAACATCCGGATCATTGCCTCTTGGACCCGGCCAACCAAAAAGGATATAAGATTGGTTGATATCCGATTTTTTTATTACCACCATTTTAGGTTTATTTAAAAATGGTGGGCTTTTTATTTCTATTTTCGGAATTTCCCTTTTTGGTAAATTGCCAAAAAGTTCCTTTATTTTTTCTTTTACTTTTTCAAACGAAAAATCACCCACAAGAATAAAGAAGTAATTATTGGGGTGATAATAAGTTTCGTAAAAATTTTTAATATCACTAATTGCCATCTTCTCTAAAGAGTTTATTTCGCCTTCCGGTAAATGGCGGTAAGGGTGATCAGGGGGATAAAAGTTTTTCAAAAATTCTTTAATAAGGATATAGCTGGGAAAATTTTCGTTAGTTTTTATCTGGCCACTAATTTCTCTTTTTAGTTTTATAAAATCTTCATAAGCAAAACGAGGAGCCGTTAAAACTTCTTTCAAAAGAAAAAACATCGTATCTAAATAGTTTTTCAAAGTAACAATTTCAATTTGCGCAAAATCGTGGTCGCAATAACCTTCTAAGCGGCCGCCAAAACTTTCAACAAAATTATAGATTTCACTATAAGTAAAATTTCTTGTTCCCCGCAAGAGCAGATTAAGAGTTAAATTAGCTAAACCCTCCTTTTCTTTTGGGTCATAGGCACTGCCGGCTTTAATTATTACTCTTAATCTCACCATTGGTAGTTTATTATCATAATAGCCATAGATTTTTAATCCGTTAGTTAAACTATCACTAATTACTGGAAATTTAATTATTGGTTCTTTTAAATTTAATAATAACCAAAAAAACAGCCACATAATTATTTGGGCAATAAGATAGCCGTAATTCTTTTATCTTTTTGGAAATACCTTTTAATTACCCCTTTAATATCTTCTTCTTTTACCGCTTCAATTTTTTGGGGATATTCTTCAAAAAAATTATAAGTGCCGAAAAGAATTTCAAAAGAAGCCAGAGCAAAACCCATATTCCTTACCCTTTCTTTAGCAAAGATGTATTCGGCCAATACCCGATTTTTAATTCTTTTTAAATCTTCTTCTTTTAACTTCTCTTGGCCAATATTTTCTAACTCTTTATAAATTTCTTCTGCCGCTAAAAAAAGTTTAGTGCTATCTTCAGCAGTTAAAAAGAAATAGAAAATCCCGGTATCCTTTTGGATATCGGAGCCACCGCTAATGCTTATTAAAAGATTTTTTTCGTTTACTAATTTTTGATAAAGATAAGCCGTTTTACCCCTTAGTAAAAGCCATTCCAAAACTTCTAAAGGATAATAATCACTATCTTTTGGGGAACAAGTTTTGAAACCAATTATCATCATCGGGGTTGTCACTTCTTTGCGAATAACAATCTTCCTTTCTCCCGTTAGGGGAAAATCAAAAGTGAATCTTTCTTTTATTTTTCCTTTGCTTTTTATTTTTCCAAAATATTTTTTTATCTTTTTTAAAGCCTCATCAATTTTTATATTACCCGCCAGCATAATTAAAGCGTTATTGGGTTGGTAATAAGTTTTATACCAATTTACCAAATCTTCTCTTTTTATCCTTTCTAAAACCGGCATCCAGCCAATTACTGGCTGGCGGTAAGGGTGAAGAAAATAACTTATTAACGAAAACCCTTCCCATAAAGAAGAGTAAGGAGTATTTTCGCCTAACCGACGTTCTTCCATTACTACCCGCTTCTCACTTTCAAAATCTTTTTCTGCCAAAGTGAGATTGACCATTCGGTCAGCCTCCATCTTTAAAACGATTTCGTAATAATCTTTACCCACATCTGCCCAATAAGCAGTAAATAACTCAGAAGTGAAAGCATTGTCAATGCCCCCTAAGGCTCTTACCGTTTCACTGTAAGAATTTTTGGGAAAATTTTTACTACCCTTAAATGCCATATGCTCTAACAAATGAGAAATGCCCGTTAAATTTTCGGGCTCATAATAACTACCAACTTTATACCAAATTTGGCAGCTCACGATTTCACTGTTAGTATCCGGGTAAATTAAAATTTTTAATCCATTGGGTAAACTATCTTTATAAACAAAAATGTTAAAAATAAAAACTATTAAAATGGTCATTAAGTTATTATAAAAAATTAAAATAAAAAATCAAATTGTTTTAACTGGATTCCCGCTTCCACAAGGCTTTTTTTCTTTGTAATATTGTTGACATTTTTTTAAAAATAGTTATATTTTTATATAAAGGGCCCGTAGCTCAGCAGGTTAGAGCAGCTGACTCATAATCAGCAGGTCGTAGGTTCGATTCCTACCGGGCCCATTTTGGCGTGGAAAAAATCAAATACGAAATTTTCCATTTTAAAAATAATTTTAAAAAATCTATTTTCGTTTCTATTTTTTTATTTTCTCTTTTAATTATTTTATTACTCTTTTGGGGTTTTCTCTGGTTTCTTTTGGCGCTACTGCTCTTTTGGGCAACCCTTAATAATTATTTTTTTAAAATCACCTATCAGTTAGACGAAGAAGGGATAACCATCAAAAAAATTTTTTTAAAGAATTATCGGCAATGGAAAGAATTTAAAAAAATTCTTTATACTCAAAATGGTTTGGTGCTCAGTCCTTTTCCTTATAAAACTTATTTAGATAATTTTCGGGGAGTGCACATTTTTTTACCCCAAAATCCAATTATAAGAAAGGCGGTTGTTGATTTTATAAATAAAAAAATTTTAGGCACTAATTTGGACGCCGGCTAAATTTCGGCCAGTAATTTTATCACGGCGATAAGAATATAATTCCTCTTTTTCACAAAAAGAACAGAGATTTAATTCCGGAAGTTCGATAAAGTGGTTGCTCAAAATCGTTCTTACCCCTTTTCTTAAATCTAAATAACATTGGTTATCTTTTAGGGAAAAGATTTTTGTCAGCAATTTTTGGTCAAAAACTTTTTTAAATTTTTCATAAAGATAAAAATCCACTGGATAACATTTTTGTTCAATGCTGGGCAAAAGTAAAAAATATATTTTCTTAGGATAATTTTTAAAAAGTTCAATAATTTTGTCGGTTATTTTTAAATAGAATCCCTGCCAGCCAATATGAAAAATACCACTCAGATTATTATCTTCCGAAAAAAGAACTACCGGTAAACAATCAGCCACTTTGATGCCTAATAAAATATTTTTCTTTTGAGTTAAAAGACCATCGCCAAATTTTTCGTAATTTTCGTTATTAATAATAACTATTTTGTTAGAATGGTATTGTCTTAAAGTGATGATTGTTTTTACTTTTAAAAGCTCCTTTATCTTTTCGTAATTTTTTTCTACTAAAAGGGGGTCATCACCAACTTCGTAAGAAAAATTTAAAGAGCGGTAAGGACCTTGGGAATAGCCTCCTTGGCGAGTAAAAAAATAGACATTAACTTTTTTATAATTAAAAAGATAGAAGACCAAATTATCAATTTTTATTTTCTGCCACATTAATGTTAAAATCTTTAGCGTACAAAACGATTCTTTTTTTCCCAAAAAAGGAATCTTCACCAAAAGTATAAATGAGATTGAGATAGTTTTCTTTGCCAATTTCTAAATTTAAAATCGCTGCCGAACAGTCGAAAGCAATAACCTCGAAGACCTCTTTAGCCAATTTGTTTTCTCTCACGCGAAATTTTAAATGTCGTTCGTTAATTACTCGCGGAAAACCAACAATTTCCAAGTTTTTTGTCAAAAAAATGGGCATTGGATTTTCCATTCCAAAGGGTTCAAATTTTTTTAGATAATTGAGTAATTCAAAATTAATTGCTTTTAAATTTAATTCACAATCAATATAAATTTTTCTTTGATAAATATCTTTACTAAAATTTTTTTCACAGTAATTGATAAGCTGCTCTTCAAAAGCTTTTAAATCTTTTTTATTTAGTAAAAGGCCACAGGCGTATTTGTGGCCACCAAATTTTTTTAACAGTTGAGCATTGGCGCTGATTACTTCAAAAAGGGGAAAATCGGGAATGCTTCGGCCCGAACCTTTGGCATATTTTTCTTTTAGATTGAATAAAATTGTTGGTCGATAGATTTTTTCCGCAATTTTGGCGGCACAAATACCAATTACTCCTTCGTGCCAACCTTCTTTCCCTAATAAAATAATTGGTAAATCTCCCTTTTTTTCCGTCTCAATAATTTTATAAGCTTCGTTTAAAATCTTTTCTTCCAATAACTGCCTTTTTTTATTGTCTTTCTCCAATTCTTTGGCCAATTCTTCCGCCTCTTTTTCATTTTCTGTCAATAATAATCTTACTGCCTTTTCGGCATGGGTTATTCTTCCGGAAGCATTGAGGCGGGGAGCAATTAGGAAAGTAACATCGTAAGAAGTAATTTCTTTATTTTTTAATCCGGCTTCTTTAAGAAGATATTTTAAGCCCAATCTTTTTCTTTTATTAAGGTAATTTAATCCTAATTTTGCCAAAACCCGATTTTCATCGACCAGGGGAACAATATCGCCGATTGTCCCTAAAGCAACCAGATCTAAATTTTCAATTAAGTCTTCTTTTTTTAAATTAAAAATCTGAAGTAAAGCCCAGCTTAATTTAAAAGCCACACCAGCGCCCGCCAGTTCGCTAAAAGGATAATTACTATCCTTTCTTTTGGGATTAATAAAGGCAAAAGCCGATTTTAATTCTTTTTGAACCTCGTGGTGGTCACAGACGATAACATCTAATTTCAGTTTTTTAGCAAATTCAATTTGGGGATAATCACTGGTTCCACAATCAACGGTGATGAGCAATTTATAACCGTGACTTTTCGCATAAAGAATAGCCGTATCCGAAAGCCCGTAACCTTCTTTTTCCCGATGGGGAATATAAAAATTTACTAAAGCACCAATTTTTTTTAAGGTATTAAGAAGAATCGCGGTGGCGGTGATTCCGTCAACATCGTAATCACCAAAAATAAGAATTTTTTCTTTTTTATTTATGGCGGCCTTTATTCGCTCGCAAGCTTTTTCCATATCGGGCAACAAAAAAGGTGAATATAAATCTTTGGCTTTCGGTTCTAAAAATTTTTCAATCGCCTCTTTTGTCTGGTATCCTCGGCGGAAAAGAATTTCTAAAATAGGAACTGGTAAATCAATCTCTTTTTTTAATTCTTCTTTTAGAATTACTAAATTGTTAATTAACCATTGGTAATTATTATTTTTCATTCGCCAATGATTCCGATTATTAAACCTAAAATAAAAGGTACCGTTAAAAAAGAAAAGAAATAGATTTTTGTTTTTTTCTTAAAATTTTCGGCGTTTCTTTTAGAAAGAAAGACTTCCGTTACCGTATCCGGAGCAATTCTAATCCTTTCGCTTCCGCCGGCATATTTTGCCAGTTCAAATAAACCAGAAATTTTTTGAAATATAAATCCCCTTTTTACTTTCTCATAAGTAAGTTCCATACTTTCTTTCTTTTAAAAATTCTTTAATTTGCTCAATAATTTTTGGTAAATTTTCTTTTAATTCTTCGGATAGTCCTTGATAAAAAGCGATTGCTTTAACTTGGATGCCTAAGATATGAATTTCGCAGTTGATAAGTTTTTCAATTAAAGAACAAAGCATATTTAAAGGTAAAGTATGGGTGGAAAAAGTAAATTTTTTGAAATTTTGCCATTCTTCTTTTTTAAAAACCCTTATTTCGCCAACTTTACCGCCAAAGTCACCAGCATCAATAAAAATAATCTTTTTTGGTTTTTGCTCAATAATTTTTGATAAATAATTTTCGGGAATCCTTTCGCAATCCAAAACATTATCAAAGCCTTCTTTTATTAAACTTTCGGCAATAATACTGCCGATACCGTCATCACCCCGGTCGCGATTACCAACACCAATAATTAATACCATTTTAATTTCTGATAATATTTTAAAGCTTCCTGATAATGGTCTTTAAACCTAACTAATTTTTTAAAATTTTCTCTATTTTTAATAATATAATCAAAATGCTCTTTTGCCTTCTTAAAATCTTTAAGATAAAAATAAGCTTTACCCATTAACAATTCGTTTTCTAAAACCTTTCTTTTTTCTAAATCCTGTAGTTTTTCCGCAATCTGCAAACATGTCTGATAGTCACCTTTTTTAAAATAGAGGTCTCTTAATAGTCTTAAAAAAACTTTATTAAAAGGATAGGAAGTTATTAAATTTTTTAGAATCGATTCGGCTTCGGCAAATCTTTTTTCTTCAATCAATACCCAGGCATAGGCATATTGGGAGGTAATCCTTAAAATTTTTGCTTCCTTAGCTGCTTGGTAAAGAAAATTTAATCCCTTTTCTTTATTGCCAAAGATTTTCAATCCTAAGAGATATTTATTCGCTTTTGTTTTAAAATATTCATAAAGTCCCAGTCCTAAATAGCAATCAGTCAAATTTTCTTTATTCGCTAAAGCCTTTTGGAAATATTTTGGTAATTTCTTACCGAGGATATAGCTTTGCCAATAATTTTTTCGCCAACCTTCAAAAAGTGCCCAATAAAGATAGGCACTTCCTAAATAGAAAAAAGAATTATTTTTCTTTGCCAAAGTGATCGTTTTTTTTATAAGTTCATAATATTTTTCTTTATATAAATCGCTAAAATTATCAAGCATAATAAATTGTAATAAAAGACCTTGAAAAAAATAACCTTCTGGTAAATCCGGATAATATTTACTAAGGGAATAAAAACAAGATTCGGCCTTACGAAAATCTAAATTATAACCATAATTTAAACCAGCATTTATCAAACTATCTTTGTTAATAAAAGGAATGCTAAGGAAGATAAGCAATAACATCAATTTCAATTAAAGCATCTTTGGGCAAAGAAACACCACCAATAGTGGTTCGGGCAGGAAAATTTTCTTTAAAATAATTTTGATAGATTTCATTAACTTTGGGAAAATCCGCCAAGTTTTTTAAATAAATATTAACTTTCAAAACATTATCTAAATTGGCATTTTGAGTTTTTAAAATGTTGATAATATTCTCAAAAATCTGTTTAGTTTCCGCCTCAATACCGCCTTTTACCAGTTCGTTAGTGTTGGGATCAATGCCAATTTGACCCGAAAGAAAAATCAGCTTGCCAAATTTAATCGCTTGGGAATAGGGACCAATTGGTCGGGGTGCTTTATCAGTGTAAATCTTTTCTTTCATAAGTTAAAATATAATAAATATTCTACCGGATGGGGAAATTCTTTTATCAACTTTAATTCTTCCTTTTTAAGCCTTAACCATTCTTCAATGATTTCTTGGTTAAAAATATCATTTATCAATAAAAATTGGTTATCTTCTTCCAAAGAGTTTAAACTTTCCTCTAAATTTTTTGGCAGAGAATAATTTTGGGGAGTAACCATTTTTTTCTTAATGCCGTCGAAACCAGCAAGGAGAAAGGCCGATATTAATAAATAAGGATTACTAAGGGCATCGGGTAAACGGAATTCAATTGTTTTTTCCTTCTCTTCTAAATAATCGGGAATTCGAAAAACAGTTGTTCGGGTGCCAATGCCAATAGCTAAAATCTGGGGGGCTTCAAAACCGGAAGCCAATCGCCGGTAAGAATTGGAAGAAGGATTGCTAAAGGCAGCCAAGGTTTTTAAATGGGTGAAGACGCCGTTAATAAAATATCGCCCTTCTTCACTTAATTCGCCATTTTCGTTTATCAGTAAATTTCTGTTTTCTTTTAAAATTTGAAAATGAAAATGTAAACCATTACCAGCTTCTTGGTAAAAAAGTTTGGGAAGGAAAGTAACAATTTTGTTATTTTTTTTAGCCAAGTTTCTGATTAAATATTTTAAAATTAGAATAATATCGCTAAGCTTTAAAGGAGAATAAAATTCGGTTTCTATCTCTTCCTGACCAAACTGACCATTTTCGTGATGGTGATATTTAATATCGATACCGATTTCTTTTGCGCGGATGACAATTTCTTGCCGAAGTTCGTAATAGCGGTCAAAAGGGGGCGTTTGGTGATAAGATTTTTCGTAAGGTAATTTTACATTGCGTTCTTTTTTTTCTTCCGAAGAAAAATGGTAATAACCATTTAGCTTATTAAAGTTGAAATCGGCTTCTTCCAAAAGATAAAATTCTAATTCCGTGCGAAAAAGAATACTATCAACATTAACTTCTTTTTTAAAAAAATCTACGGTTTTTTTTAATATTTGCCGTGGGTCTTTGGGGAAAGGTTCTTTTTTTAAAAAAATATTACTAAAAAAAGAAAGGGTTTTTCTTTCATAAATTGGGTCAATAAAAAAATCTTCGGTATCGGGCAACAAAAGGAGGTCACTCCCTTCTTTTAAAGAAAAACCGAAAACCGAAGAACCATCAAAACCAATTCCTTTTTCCTTTATTTTTAAAAATTTTTCTTTAGTTAAAGTAAGATGATAAAGATTGCCAATTAAATCGACATATTTCAAATCAATAAATTCTATACCATTTTCTTCAATAAATTTTATCAAATCCATTTTTAATTATAATAAAGAGATATTAAAAAATCAAGAAAATTAAATATTCTTTTTATTCTTTCTTTCTGCTATAGCCTACCTTTTTGGTTATTCCTTTTTGGTCATTGGTTGCCCGCAGCAGATGAAATCACAAGCTTCGCAGCTACATTCCTTAGTTACCATTATTTCGGCACCACAAACCGAGCAAACATAAACCGGCCCTTTCGGAGCAGCTGCCTTTTTAGTAACCTTTTTCTTTACAGTTTTTTTAGTGACCTTTTTCTTTGCCTTTCCGGCCATTGTTTCCTCCTTTTTAAGGTTCTAATATTATAACATTTTAAAATGATTTGTCAATAAGATAAAATTGGTTATAATTAATTAAATGGGAACTTGCCGTAGTTGTAATAAAAGGTCAAGGATTATTTCGGAAAAGATCGGCTATTGTGCTGATTGTTTAAGAAAAAATTTTCCTTTAATAAAAGAAGAAATAAAGGAAATTCACAAAAATTTAAAAAAAGCCTTCTCTTTGCCAGAAGAAGTTCCTCATTCTTTAGCGGGCAAAAAATGTGGTCAATGTGTAAATGACTGCCGAATGTTAAATAATGAACTTGGTTATTGTGGGCTAATAAAAAATGAAAAGGGGATTATCAAAAGGTCGACTGATTTTGGTTATTTAGATTTTTACTACGATCCTTTACCAACAAATTGCGTTGCCAGTTTTATTTGTCCGGGAAGAGAGAAAGGTTACAATTTAGCAATTTTCTTTCGTCATTGTTCTTTTAACTGTCTTTATTGTCAGAATTGGCATTTTAGATTGCCCGCAAAAAGAAGATATTCAATAGCCGAAATGGTAGCCAAAGTTAATCCTTCAGTTTTTTGTGTCTGCTATTTTGGTGGCGACCCAACACCAAATATCAATTATGTTATTAAATTGTCGGAAAAGATTTTGGCAAAACAGAAATGTCGTCTCTGTTTGGAAACGAATGGTTCTTTAAATTTAAAGATTTTTAAAAAAGTTGTTGATCTCGCTTTAAAAAGTGGGGGTATCATTAAAATTGATTTGAAAGCTTTTTCTAAAGAAATCCATTATACTTTAACTGGTTCCGATAATCAAAACACCCTGCGGAATATTGAATATTGTGCCCAGTTTTTTGAAAAGCGAAAAGAACCCCCTTTGTTGGTTGTTGCCACCCTTTTGGTTCCGGGTTATGTGGATTTCTACGAAATTGAAAATATTGTAAAATTTATCAGCCAAATAAATCCGGAAATCCCTTTAAGTTTCTTGGCTTATTATCCCACCTTCTATTTGAACGATTTGCCAAGAACTTCTCAAGCCCACGCCGAACTGGCTAAAAAGATTGCCTTAAAATATGGTTTAAAAAAAGTTAATATTGGTAATAGCCATTTATTAAGCAACGATTATTTCATTGATTTTTAAAAATTTTTTATTATTATTAAATAAAAAAATTTTATGATAAAAATAAAAATTGTTGGCACCGGTTCTTATCTTCCCGAAAAAGTTATAAATAATTTTGATTTAGAAAAAATGGTTGATACTACCGATGAATGGATAACCGAAAGAACCGGCATAAAAGAAAGGCGGATTGCTTCCGAAAACGAAGCCACTTCCGATTTATGTTACCAGGCAGCTCTTCGGGCATTAGAAATGGCCCAAATAAAACCCGAAGAGCTTGATTTAATTATTGTCGCCACTTCCACACCGGATACGGTTTATCCGTCAACTGCTTGTTGGTTACAAAAAAAATTGAAAATTAAAGGGCAAGGGGCTTTTGATATTAGTGCCGGTTGTTCCGGTTTTTTGTATGCTTTTTTGGTCGCCGGTAGTCTTATTGAAGCTAAGGTGGCTAAGAAAGTTTTGGTTTGTGGCGGTGAAGTGATGTCAAAGGTTGTCAATTGGGAAGACCGAGCAACCTGTGTCCTCTTTGGTGATGGCGCCGGTGCCTGTGTGGTGGTTCCGGGCAATGGCGATTCGGGAATTTTATCGGCTAACTTGGGAGCTGATGGTTCGTTAGCCGAATTGCTTTATCAACCAGCCGGTGGTACCCGAATGCCGGCATCGGAAAGGACCGTAAAAGAAAAGCTTCATTATGTTCACATGAAAGGTCGCGAAGTTTTTAAACACGCGGTAATCTGGATGGGAAAGGCGGCGGAAAAAGCCCTAAAAGATGCTCAAGTAACCGTTGAGGAGATTAAACTTTTTATTCCCCATCAAGCAAATATGAGAATTATTCAAGCAACTAATGAAAGGGCAAAAATTCCGGAAGAGAAAACTTATATCATTTTACACAAATATGGTAATATGTCAGCCGCCACCATTCCGGTGGCTTTAGATGAGGCTTATCGCAATGGTAAAATAAAAGATGGTGATTTGATTTTAATGAGTGCCTTCGGCACAGGTTTTACCTGGGCCGGGATGGTTTATAAATGGTAGGAGGAGAAATGGTTGAAATCCGTTTTCACGGCCGGGGTGGACAGGGAGCAGTTATTGCTTCCGAAATTTTAGCTTCCGCCCTTTTTAAAGAGGGTTATTACTGTCAAACCTTTCCCGAGTTTGGAGTGGAAAGAAGAGGTGCACCTGTTCAAGCATTTTTAAGATTTGATAAAAAGCCAATAGTTATTCGTTATAAAGTTTATGAGCCAGATCACATTATTATCTTAGACCCAGTCTTATTAGCACAGGTAAATGTCACTGAGGGGCTAAAGCCAAAAGGAACAATATTGATAAATAGTAATAAAGAACCTTCTTTTTATTCTTTTCCTGATTATAAAGTGGCGGTTTGCGATGCCACCCAGATTGCTTTAAAATACCGTTTAGGAACAAAAACCGCACCGATTGTTAATACCGCAATGCTTGGAGCTTTTGTTAAAATTAATCCTTTTGTTAGTTTAGAGAGTGTTTTGGAAAGTATCAAAGAGTATGTTCAAACAAAACAAGAAGAAAATATTTTAGCTTGTAAGGAGGCCTATGAAAAAGTTAGAGTTGAAAGTTAGTGATTATCCCGAATTGGCAATAAGTTGGGAAACTACCTTAGTTAACAAAACCGGTACTTGGCGGACTTTTTATCCCCAATATGTGGAGAAGACACCACCTTGTAATTACTACTGTCCAGCAAACGAACCCGTACAGAAGTATCTGGCATTAACTTTGAAAGGAAAATTTGAGGAAGCCTATTTAACAATCTTGGAGAAAAACCCTTTTCCGGCAATCACCGGTCGAGTTTGTTATCATCCCTGCGAAACGGGTTGTAATCGTGGTAATTTTGATGAAAGTGTGGCTATCCACGCAGTGGAAAGATTTCTGGGAGATTACGGATTAAATTTTGTCGAACCAAAAAGAAAAGTTGAAAAATTGAAAAGTGATAAAAAAGTGGCTATTATTGGTAGTGGTCCCAGTGGACTTTCCTGTGCCTATTATCTTTTAAAAAATGGTATCGGGGTAACGATTTTTGAAAGAGAAAGTTTTGCGGGTGGAATTCTTGCTTACGGTATTCCTAATTATCGTTTACCAAAAGAAATTGTCAAAAAGGAAATAGAAAAAATCTTAAAAATGGGAGCTAAGTTTATTTTTGAAAAGGAATTGGGTAAAGATTTTTCTTTAAATGATTTAGAAAAAGAGTACGATGCGCTCTTTTTAGCTATCGGTGCCCAAGTTGAACAGGAATTGGGAATTCCTAATGAAGATGCGAAAGGAGTATTTTTAGGTTTAAATTTTCTTAAGGCCGTAAATCTTAAAAGAAAGCTCCAATATTTTGGTAAAAATGTTTTGGTAATTGGTGGCGGTAATACTGCTATTGATTGTGCGCGGGTTGCTTTAAGAAAAGGTGCCAAAGTAAAAATTATTTATCGACGCACAAAAGAGGAGATGCCCGCCGTAAAAGAGGAAGTGGAAGAAGCAATAAAAGAAGGTATTGAGATTATCTTTTTGACAGCACCGGTAAAAATAATAAAAGATAAAAAAGGGAAAGTGAAAGGTTTAGAGTGTATAAAGATGAAACTGAGCGAAGAGGTTGATGAAAGTGGTCGGCGAAAGCCACTACCAATTAAAAATTCCAATTTTATCATTAAGGGCGACACCATTATTAAAGCCATTGGTGAACAAGTTGCGGTTGATATCTTACCCAAGGAAATAATTGGCAAAAGAGGAATTTTGGCTGATGAGTGGGGAAAAACCAATTTAGAAAAAATATTTGCCGGTGGCGATTGTGTTACTGGTCCAAAAACCGTCGTGGAAGCCATTGCTTACGGTCGGAAAGCGGCTTTTCTTATCTTGCATTATTTAAAGAATTACGAGCTACCAAAAAAAGATGTTTTTAATCTCGTGAACTATGAGAATCTTAATACCTATTATTTTGAGAAAGAGAAAAGGGTTGAAGAAGATAAACTGCCGGTAAATAAGCGAAAGGGAAATTTTAAAGAAATCGTAAGCACTTTAAATAATCACGAAGCGCAGGCGGAAGCCAGTAGGTGTTTCTCTTGCGGTGTTTGTAATAATTGTGACAACTGTTATGTTTTCTGTCCAGATTTAGCCATTTTGAAGAAAAATGGCTCTTACGAAATTTTATATGATTATTGTAAAGGTTGTGGCGTTTGTGCCCATGAGTGTCCCAGAAATGTAATCAGTATGTTTTTTGAGGGGGAAAAATGAAAGCTGAAACTATTTATGGACAAAAAAAGGTAGTTACCGGTAATCACGCGGTCTCTTATGGTGTCCTTTTGGCTCGGGCCGAAGTGATTGCGGCTTATCCGATAACCCCGCAGACGCAGATTGTGGAATTACTATCCGAATTTTGTGCCCGGGGACTTTTGAAAGCAAAATTTATTAAAGTGGAAAGTGAACATTCCGCAATGGCTGCCTGTGTTGGTGCTGCTGCTTGTGGTTGTCGGACATTTACCGCTACTTCCGCGCACGGTTTGGCACTGATGCATGAGATGCTCCATTGGGCAGTTGGTGGTCGATTACCAATTGTTTTGGCTAATGTTAATCGAGCAATGGGTCCCGGTTGGTCAGTTTGGACCGATCAAAACGATTCTTTATCCCAAAGGGATGTTGGTTTTGTCCAATTTTATTGCGAATCCAACCAAGAAGTGTTAGATACTACTATCCAAGCTTTTAAAATTGCTGAAACCTGCTTACTGCCGGTGATGTTGGTTTTGGATGCCTTTGTTTTATCCCACACCTCCGAACCAGTAGATATTCCTTTTCCGGAAGAAGTGGCTGATTTTTTGCCACCTTATAAACCAAAATATTTTTTAGATATAAATGACCCAAGGGCTTTTGGCGGTCTTACTTCACCTGATCATTATTACGAAATAAGATATAAAATTGAATTAGCCCACCAAAAAGCCTTGAAAGTTGCCGAAGAGGTTGATAACGAATTTTATCAAAAATTTGGTAGAAAATATGGCTTAGTGGAAGCTTATCAATGTGATGATGCGAAATTGATAATAGTAACTTCGGGCACAATTACCGGTACTGCTCGCCAGGTAATTGATGAGGAACGGGCAAAAGGTAAGCGGGTTGGGCTTTTAAAAATTAGGCTTTTTCGACCTTCACCGGCTCACTTAATTAAAGAGATATTAACGAAAGCCGAAAAGGTAGCGGTAATTGACCGGAATATCAGTTTCGGTCATTCGGGCATCTTTGCTCAAGAGATTAAGTCAATTTTATATAATGAAATCAGAAGACCATTAATTTTTGATTTTGTGCTCGGCTTGGGTGGTCGAGATGTGGTGCCTGATGATATTAGGGAGATAATTGATTTCACTTACAAAAAAGATTATCCGGAAGAAATGGTTTATTTTCGGGGGGTGAGATTATGAAATGGCAATATGCTAATCTTACCGAAGAATACCTGCATCCGGGACACCTCGCTTGCCCGGGTTGCGGTGGTGCCTATGCGATGAGATTAGCTCTAAAGGCTTTGGGTAAGAATACCATTGTGGTTATTCCTGCCTGTTGCTGGTCAATTATTGATGGACCTTTTCCTTTGCATTGTTTAAAAGTACCGGTCTATCATACCGCTTTTGAGACCGCGGCCGTTGTTGCCAGTGGCATCAGGGCAGCATTGGAGATAAAAGGTAAGACGGATATTGAAGTATTAGCTTTTGCTGGTGATGGTGGTACCTTGGATATCGGTATTCAAGCCCTTTCGGCTGCTTGCGAAAGAAATGATAAGATAATTTATGCTTGTTATGATAATGAAGCCTATATGAATACTGGTATCCAGCGTTCTTCGGCTACTCCTTACGGCGCTTGGACAACGACTACCCCGGGTGAGCATTTTAAGAAAGAAAGGAAGAAAAATATTTCGGAAATAATTGCGGCTCATCGGATTCCTTATGTCGCCACTGCTTCTATCGGTTTCCCTGATGACTTGATTTATAAATTCAAAAAGGCAAAAGAGAAAAAGGGAACTTCTTTTATTCATATCTTTGCTCCCTGTCCAACTGGCTGGCGAATGGCACCGGAATTGATGGTTACCATTTCCCAATTGGCGGTTGATTGTAAAGTTTTCCCATTATATGAGGTTGAAGATGGTATAAAATACACAATTAATTATAAACCAAAAGATATTCCGGTAAAAGAGTACTTAAGACTTCAAGGTCGTTTTTCTCATTTAACGGAAAAAGAGATTGAATTCATTCAAAGGGAAGTTGATTTCAATTGGGAATTATTACTTAAAAAGACTGCCCTTTAATATCTAAGAGGGGACCGTAGGGTAGGTGGTAGGGGGTAGGAAGTTCCTTTTCTTCTCATTTGCCTTTGACGATGCTTTTAATTTTTAATAAAAGGGATTTTTTTAATCCCCTTGCTTCCCATTTTTTAATTCTTAAAGCAATCTCTTTTTCTAAGGTTTTTTTCTGGTATTTATTAGCTAAGGAATAAATTTCGCGCAAATAGGCATAATAGAAAAAACGTTCATCTAAAACACCATATTTATCAAGCAGGGCTTTCAATTTTTCTTCTAAGGGCAAAATTCCTAAAAGATAGTTTTTAAAATTGGCAACCATTTTTTCCTTTTTCTTTTTGTTTAGCTTTAAATCAATATTTTCTTTATAATTTTTAATTCTTTTGTTTAGTTTTTCATTTATTTTTTTTCATCATATATTATTAACGGAAAAAGGTTTTTTATCTTACCCCTAATTTTCCATTGATTTTTAAAGGATTTTTTATTAAAATAATTAATGAAAAAAATCGCCGTTGTGGCTATCGGTGGTAACTCTTTAATAAAAGAAGGTGGTGGTATCTCCTTTGCTGACCAATTAAATACTGTTTATGAAACCTGTGAAAATTTAGTGGCGGTTATTGAAAATGGTTATGAACTTTTAATCACCCACGGTAACGGACCTCAGGTTGGTTATCTCCTTTTAAAAAACCATTTGGCAAGAAATTTTTTGCCCGAAGAACCGTTAGATTCTGCTAATGCGATGACCCAGGGAGAAATTGGTTATATGATAACTTTAGCCATGAGTAATGTTTTAAAAAGAAAGAAAATAAACAAAGAAGTGGTAACTTTAATAACCAGGGTATTAGTTGATGAGAATGATGAAGATTTTAAAAAACCATCAAAACCTATTGGACCCTTTTATACCCGAGAAGAGATGGAAAATTTAAAAAAGAGATACGGCTGGATTTTTGTTGAGGATGCCTATCGGGGTTTTCGAAGGGTGGTGCCTTCACCAAAGCCAAAAAAGGTATTAGAGATTAATGCCATAAAAAATCTTTTAGAAGATGGTAAAATTGTAATTGCTGGTGGCGGTGGTGGTATTGGTGTGATTGAAAAGAACGGTGATTATTTAGGGATTGCCTGTGTTATTGATAAGGATTTAACCGCTTCTTTAATGGCCAAGGAGTTGAATGCTCAACTTTTTATTATTTCCACAGCCGTTCCTTATGTCTATTTAAATTATGGGAAAAAGAATAAAAAACCTTTGCGAAAGGTAAATCTTTCCGAAATCATTAAATACCACGAAGAAGGACATTTTCCCAAAGGAAATATGGGACCAAAAATTGAAGCGGCGATTGAATTTTTGAAAAATGGGGGAAAAGAAGTAATAATTACTTCGCCAGAAAATATTGAGCTAGCATTAGAGAAAAAAGCGGGCACGAGGATTATTAAATGATTTTATTTTTTTTATTAACAAAAATTTTGATTCCCATGGACTTAACCCAAAATGACCATTTAAGGGCTTACGGAATTGCCTATCGAGCATTGGCGAAGGGGATTAAGGTGGAGTGGCTTTTAAATTATCGCGGTGGCTCTTTCCTTTTTCCTGATAATGAATATGTGGTGAAAGAATGCCAATTGAAAGGTGTGAGCTATGAATATGTGGATATCCAAAAGGAAAGGGAAATAAGAAAAATAATTGAAGAAAATAATATGGCAAGTATTTTGTTGGAAAAGGCTCCGCAGATTGCCGTTTATGTCCCACAAAATAAAGAACCTTGGGATGATGCGGTAAGATTGGCATTGGAATATGCGGAAATTCCTTATAAAACTTTATGGGATGAAGAGGTATTAAAAGGTGAACTTTATAAATATGATTGGCTCCATCTCCATCACGAAGATTTTACCGGTCAGTACGGAAAATTTTATGCTTCTTACAAGGATGCCGATTGGTATCGCGAAGAAGTGAAAATGAATGAAATGATGGCAAAAAAACTTGGTTTTAAAAAGGTCTCCCAATTGAAATTGGCCGTGGTGAAAGCGATAAAAAAATATATTTACGATGGCGGTATGGTTTTTGCTATGTGTTCTTCCGCTGATACTCCGGATATTGCTTTAGCTGCCGAAGCCACGGATATTGTTCCCAAAGAGTTTGATGGTGATGGTGTTGACCCAGAATATCAAAAAAAACTTAATTATGATAACTGTCTTTTATTTGAAAATTTTACTGTTTATCCCGACCCTTATTTATACGAACATTCGGATATTGATGTCTATCAGGAAGCAATTGCGCGGGGAGAGGATGTTTATTTTTCACTTTTTGATTTTTCTGCCAAATATGATCCAGTGCCGTGTATGCTTGTTCAAAACCATGTTTCTTTAATTAAAGAATTTCTTGGTCAGAATGTTGGTTTTCGAAGAGAAAGGTTAAAAAAAGATGTTTTGATTTTAGGGGAAGTAAAAAATACCGAAGAGGTAAAATATATCCACAAAAATTATGGCAAGGGCACCATCACTTGCTTAGGTGGCCATGACCCTGAAGATTATGCCCACCGGATTGGTGACCCACCAACCAATCTTCACCTTCATAAAAACTCACCGGGCTACCGTTTAATCTTAAATAATGTTTTATTTCCTGCGGCGGAAAGAAAACCAAAAAAAACTTAAAGATGAGAAGCGAAGCCCATTGTATTCCTTGTGTTATCCGACAAGCCCAAAGGATTGTTTTGTTTGCCCAAGGAAGTGAGGAGGATTTTGTTAATGTTACCAAATTGGCAATGGAGCTGGTGGGAAATTTATCATTAGCCGACCCACCAAGTATCTTCACTTCTTACATCATTAAAGAAGTTTATAAATATTTAAAAAATCCTGACCCCTTCTTAGAACTAAAAAAAGAGATGAATAAAATTGGTAGAAAAAAGGCAAGCGAAGCCAAAATTTTAATAGAAAAAGAGAAGGATAGAATCTATACCGCCATTAAGTATGCGGCCTGTGGTAATATTATTGATATTGGTCCCCAAGACAATTTTGATTTGGAAGCAACTTTGAAAAATTTGGCATTTAAAAAAGATGATTATAAAATTTTTAAAGAAAAATTAAAAGGGGCATCTAAGCTTTTATATCTTTTGGATAATGCTGGCGAAATTTATTTTGATCGACTTCTTTTAGAACAACTTTCTTTTTTAAAATTGGTCATCGTCGTGAAAAGTGAACCGATTTTGAACGATGTGACTTTAAAAGATGCCAAAGAGGCGGAACTGGATAAACTGGGAGAAGTTATTGAAACTGGTTCTGGTTTTTTAGGAATTAACTTTGAAAAAGTAAGCGAAGAGTTTTTAAGAAATTACGAAGAGGCGGATATTATTATTGCTAAAGGTCATGCAAATTATGAATCCTTGGTTGATCGGGAACGGGATGCTTTCTTCATCTTAAAGGCAAAATGTCCCGTAGTGGCAAAAAGTTTGGGGGTAGAAATTGGTGATTCAGTATTTTATTATTATCCGGGAGCAAAAATTGTTTGAAATTAAAAAAAGATTTGTTATAATAAATATAAATCAAAAAATAATAAAAAGGAGGTAATATGGCACATAAGAAAGGGCAAGGTTCATCAAGAAATGGTCGAGATTCGCCCGGACAAAGATTGGGAATTAAAGCTTTTGGCGGTGAATTGGTAAAAGCCGGAAATATTCTTGTGAGACAAAGAGGAACCCGTTTTTTACCCGGAAGAAATGTTGGTCTGGGTAGGGATGACACCCTTTTTGCTTTAACCGATGGAATTGTAAAATTTGAATGGGTTAGCAAAAATAAAAAACGGGTTTCGGTTATTCCTCTTCAATAATTTTATGGGGAGGTAAGATTATGAAAATTAAATTTTTGGGGCACGCAGCTTTTTTAATTACGACCAAGGATAATATAAAAATTATTACCGACCCTTATAAATCAGGTGCTTTTGGTGGTGCTGTTGGCTACAAGCCGATAACCGAAGAGGCGCACATTGTAACCATAAGCCATGAACACGACGACCATAATCATTACCAAACTATCAAAGGTAATCCCCAGATTTTAAAAGGAGCAGGAGAAAAGGAAATTTCCGGCATTAAATTTGTTGGTATCGAAGTTTATCACGATATAAGTAAAGGAAAAGAAAGAGGAAAAAATGTAATCTTTTTAATCCAAGCGGATGGTTTGAGATTGGTTCACTTAGGTGATCTCGGTCACCAACTAACTAATGAGGAAAAAAAGAAACTTGGAGAAATTGACATTCTTTTTATTCCCGTTGGTGGTTATTACACAATTGATGCTGATGAAGCCGGTGAGATTGTAGAATTTTTAGAACCCAAAATAACCATTCCCATGCATTTTAAAACCCCAGTCCTTGATTTTCCTATCGCTTTAGTAGAGGATTTTTTAGTTGGTAAAAAGAATGTAAAAATGTTAAATGTTTCTGAGGTGGAGGTGAGTAAAGAAACTTTACCCAAAGAAAGGGAAATTTGGGTTTTAAAGCCAGCATTAATTTAAAAAAGGAGTTTAGATGCGCGAAATTGATGTGAAAGAAATTACTAACAAGGTTGCCCAGTTGTGTATCGAAGCTAATTGCCTTTTAGGAGAAGATGTGAAAACAGCAATTAAAAAGGCAATAGAAAAAGAAGAATCTCCCTTGGGAAAAGAAGTGCTTAAACAGATATTGGAAAATGCGGAAATTGCTAAAAAAGAAATGGTGCCTCTTTGTCAGGATACTGGTTTAACAATAGTTTTTTTAGAAGTTGGTAACGAAGTAAGATTTGTTGGTGGCGACCTTAACGAAGCAATAAATGAAGGGGTAAGGAAAGGTTATATTGAGGGTTATTTAAGAAAATCAGTAGTTAAAGACCCTTTTCGGAGAGAAAATACTAAGGATAATACCCCGGCAGTAATTCACCTTTCTTGTGTTAAAGGCAATCAGGTTAAAATCACCGTAATGCCTAAAGGCGGTGGTAGTGAGAATATGAGCGAAGTGAAGATGCTAACCCCGGCGGCCGGCATCGAAGGCGTGAAGGAGTATGTCGTTCAGCGGGTAAAAGAAAGTGGTGCCAATCCTTGTCCACCAATAGTAGTTGGCGTTGGTATCGGTGGTACCTTGGAATACGCAGCTCTTTTGGCAAAAAAAGCATTATTAAGAGAAATCGGTTCCACCCATCCCGACCCCTTTTATGCGGAAATGGAAGAAGATTTATTAGAAAGAATAAATAGATTAGGAATCGGTCCCCAGGGTTTTGGTGGTCGAATAACGGCTTTAGCCGTTTTTATTGAAGCCTTTCCCTGTCATATTGCTTCTTTGCCGGTAGCAGTGAATATAAATTGTCACGCAGTTAGACATAAAACGGCAATTATTTAAAATAGTGCCAGCGACCAAGAATCAGTAAATATTCTTTTTAATTTATAAGGATATTCTTTCTGAAAAATCGGCATTTTACAAGGCGGATTTTTTAAGTTTGGACAAGAGCGCAGACAATCACCAAAACAATCGATGGGAATAAATTCTTTGCCGATTTTTAGATGGACAAAATTTCTTTTTGAACCTTCACAGGATGGTAACTGCGGTGAGTCATATTCTTTTGGTAATTCTTGACAGACCGCATAAGTTAAACCATTTTTCTCGCACAATTTTTTAAAAGTGGTGTGAAATTCAATTCTTATTTTTAAAGGAGCCAGAAATTTTTTCTTTTCCCAGTTAGGATGATATTGATAGTAATCCATAACTTTTTTAGCCCGTTCTTTAAAAATTGAATTTTTTATTCGATTAATTAAATTTTCCATCGAAATTTTGTTATAATAACCACAAGAAGCAATAATGTGCTTCACCCCCGCAGTTTTTAATTTGTCAACTAACCAGGCTAAGTCTTCTTTATCAATAAGTCCCAGAATTGTTGGGTCGGTGCGCGCGACAACTTCGACCCCTTTTTCGGTCAGTTTTTTAATAATCGCAATTCTTTCTTTAATCGGCGAAGCCCAGGGACTGGTGATTATCTGTTTTTCGGGCGGTGCCTCCACGGTCATTGCTAAAAACCAGTAAGGATATTTTAACAGTTCCTTATTTTCTTTTATCAATTGGTTAACGCCGTCGGCTGATTTGGTTACAATTTTGAAACTTAATTTTTTAGCCATTAAGATTTTAACGATCTGTTCCGTGAGGGCTCTTACTTCTTTGACTGGTTGTAAAGGGTCAGTTATTTGGCTTAAATAAAAGGGAAAAGCAATTTTTAGTTCTTCAATCTCGCTTAGGAGCTTACTAACTAAATTTTTATAGACAATAATTTTATCGGGGATTGACCAGCGATAAGCCCGCGCATAACACATTGGGCAACGATACCAACACCCACCAGAATTGGTTAGCGAAATTAAAGCAGCATGGGGACATTTTCGATTTTTTAAAGGATAAGGAAAGTCGTGAATTACTCGGCCTTTCAGTTCACTTTCCAAAAGTTCCATTAAAATTATTCTTCGGGCATCTCTTCTAAGAGTTCCTCTTCTTTTACCTTGCTAACATCATATTGAGAAAGATTATGGATGAATTGGTTAATCCCTTCATCAAAATCAAAGAGCCCCCTTTTGCGTTTAAAAGGATTGTTTTGGGAGACCACAATTTGTTTTAAGAAAGGCATCTTTATTCCTCTTTCGTAGAGCTTGTTAAGAATGTTTTGGACCAAGGGTTCGACTTCATCGGTAATTCTTTTTGCCCTTCTTTTCCTTTCTTCGTAAGCATCTTTCAAAGGTTTATCTAAAAATTGGTCAATCCTTCTTAATAAGGGCAGATAGGAAGCTCCCGAAAATCTTTCCCGTTCTAAATAGATAACTCCCAAGGTGATGTAGAAAGGCTCTTCAAATTCAAAAGCCAAATCGCTTTCCAATCTATTTTCGTCAGTTTCTATAAAGTGTTGGTACATTTTGATTACTTCTAAGGACTTTTCTTTGATATTGTGGGCCTTTTCCACATTCATCGCCAAGATTTGGGTCATTACTTTCTCATCAGGAACGATAATCGCCGCAATCTTTTCTTTGCCCAATTCTTTCATCGCGTGTAGCCGGTGGGAGCCGTTAGGAGTCCAATATTTACCATCTTTGGTCCTTACAATGATAATTGGGTCTAAAAATCGCCCAATTTTGTCAATGGAGTTTTTTAAATGCAGAAGATGGGCTTCCGATACTTCTCTTTGGAAGGGTGTGGGTTCACATTTTTCGATGGGAATCAGAGCAAAAATTTGCCAGTGGTTATTATAAGGTTCATTATACACGCTGAGAATTTCTACACCATCCTTTTTTAAAGCTTCTAAGAAGGCTTTCTTTTCGTCGGTAACCTTTCTTCTTGCCATTTAACCCTCCTTTTTATTTATTTGACTCTTTATTTTAAAAAAAGTTTCACCAAATAAATTGTTTTAACTCGCTCAGCAAATCATCGATATTACCTTCTTTTTTAATAATTTGATTATCTTTCTCGATGAGGAAAAAGCCATTTTCATAAATAATTTTATCAATCCCTTTATTAAAAGCCAAGAGACGAATATGAGCAATTTTAAAGAGGTTTTCCATTATTTGGGGATAATTACCAAAACGGTCTTTTATTTCGTTAATCAATTCTTTTAATTCCTCTTCATTTGCTAATCTTAAAAGCCTTTGATACAAAGCAATTCGCTGATAGGCATTACCAATAAAATCTTCTGGAATATAAGCCGGAACATCAATTTTTAAGTAAGGTTCTTTATGGAAGGTTTCCTTTTTTAATTTTTGGATAGCAGCTTTTAACAATTGGGAATAGAGATTAAGGCCAATTCTTTTTATATTACCGTGTTGTTTTTTACCCAAGATTTCACCGCTTCCCCTTAATTCTAAATCCCTTAAAGCAATTCTCATTCCGGCGCCTAAATTAGCGTAAGCTAAGAGCGCGGATAATCTTTTTTTGGCGGTTTCCTTTAATTTTTCGGGCTGAGAGACAATAAAATAGGCATAACCTTGGAGTTCCCTTCTTCCCACTCGACCCCTTAATTGGTGCAAATCGGCTAAACCGAATCTTTCCGCCTGGTTAACAATTATGGTATTGACATTGGGCAGATCGATACCACTCTCCAAGATTATTGTGGAAAGAAGAACCTGGTATTGCTGATTTAAGAAATCATAATAAATCTGTGACAGTTTCTTTTCCGAGAGTTTTCCGTGAGCAATACCGATGCTTATTTCCGGTAATAAATTTTTTAATCGTTCATAAACCGATTCTAAATTCTTAATTTGATTGTGGATAAAAAATACCTGACCACCTCTTTTTATTTCTTTTAAAATTATTTCTTTAATTAATTGGTCATCCCAAGTAATTATTTTGGTTATCACCTCTTTTCGCCCAATTGGGGGAGTATTGATTACCGAAATTTTTTTTAATCCGGAAAGAGCCAGATAAAGAGTCCGGGGAATAGGCGTAGCCGTTAAAGATAGCACATCAATGTTAGGTTTTATTTTTTTTAATTGCTCTTTATCTTTCACTCCGAATTTATGTTCGTCATCAATGATTAAGAGACCTAAAAAAGCAAATTGGACATCCTTTTTGAGTAGTCTCTGGGTACCAATAATAATATCAATCTTTCCGGCTTTTAAATCGGCTAATATTTCTTTCTCTTTTTCTTTGGGCGTCAATCTTGATAACATCGCTATCCGAACGGGTAAGTTTTTTAATCGTTCTTTAAAATTCTGATAGTGCTGAATAGCTAATAAAGTAGTGGGACAGAGAATGGCTACCTGACGGTAGTTGCTAACTGCCCAAAGGGCACTCCGGAGAGCGATTTCCGTCTTACCAAAACCAGTATCACCACAAACCAATCTTTCCATAGGTGTTTCCTTTAAAAAATCGTTTTTAATTTCGGCTAAAGTTTTCTCTTGGTCAAAAGTCTCTTCATAAGGGAAGGTAGCTTTTACCTCTCTTTCCCATTCTTCATTTAAAAGGTAGGGTGCTCTTTTTATTGTTTTTCTTTTAGCCTCAATCTCTAAAATTTCTAAAGCCAATTCTTCACATTCTTTTAAAATTCTTTCTTTAGTTTTTTGCCAAAAAGGAGTTCCTAATTTATCAATTATTGGTTTTTCTTCGCTAATGCCGATGTATCTTTCTAAAAGATTAAAATTTTCTATCGGCAGATAGAGAAAGTCATTGTCGCGGTATTCAATCACTAAATATTCTTTCTCCCCAAAACCAAAATCTTTCTTCCCAATTCCTTGAAAAACACCAACTCCGTAATCTTGATGAACCACATAATCGCCTTTCACTAAACCAAATAAATCATCAATAGGCAAACCTTTAAATTTTTTCTTTTTGGCTCTTCTTTTAGTAAAACCATAAATCTCCTTTTCGGTTAATACCGTAATTTTTAAATCGGGCAGAACAAACCCTTCCGAAAAAAATCCGTAAAGATGTTTGATTTTTTCGTTAAAAAACTCTTTGAGTAAGGATGGCGGATTTCCGGAGATAACTAAATAATAAAAATGGTCACTTAAAGCAATTTCCTTTTTTAATAACTTCAAATCACCCAGATAATTAGGAGCAGAAGTTATGGGAAAAGTAATCTCGCCGGTTTCAGAAAACAAGTAATGAACCTCAAGATCTTCCGGTTTTTCATCACTAATGATTAAAAAATTCTTTAAATATTCCTTTAAAGGAATAAGGTTTTGGCTATTGGTAGCAATGGCAGTAATTTCAATTTTTTCTAATTCGGCAATCGATTTTTGAGTTAATTCGTCAAAATATCGAATAGAAATGATTTGGTTGTTTTCAAATTCTATCCTTACTGGCGAAACGGTATCATTGGGAAAAATATCAATAATACTACCGCGAAGGGCAAATTCCCCTTCTTCCCTTACTAAATCGGTTAAAAGATAGCCACTTTCTAAAAGCCAAGTTTTGAGAGTTTCGTAAGGAAAATATTGGTTCTTAGTCAAAGTTAATAAAAAATCATTTAAGTTTTTAGGAATAGTTTTTTCCAAAAAATTTTTTTCTAAAAGAAGAATAAATCTCTCTTTATTATTTACTTTCTTCAATAAATTTTTTATTGATGATAAATCATTTTGAAGAAGAATAAGATTATCTTCCTTTAAAAAATTTAAAAGATTCTGAAAGGCCTTTTCCGCCGCTTCGTAATCGGCTAAAAGGAAAAGAAGGTTTTTATTACTGTTTTCAAATAAAAAATAAACAAATAGAGAAACAATAGTTAAGTTATATTTTTGAATTTTAATCAGATATTTTTCTAAATTTAAAATTTCTTTTGGAAAAACCGAATAAAGAATTTGCCGAATTTCTTTCATAAAAGATGGGGCGGATATAAAGTCCGCCCCAAAGGAAAGTTATTTTTTCTTTGCTGTTTTCTTGGTTGTTTTTTTAGTGGTTGACTTTTTTGCGCATGCCATAATTCCTCCTATTTGACTTTAAATTATAATAAAAAAAATTGTTTTGTCAATATAATAAAGATGACAATTTGATTTTAAAATGGCCAAAATTTTAAGAAACCTCTTCAATAAGAAAAAGGGGCTGTCCGTATTCTACTGGTTCACCATCCTTCACCAAAATATCAATAATCTTACATTTTTTCTCGGCTTTAATTTCGTTCATCAACTTCATTGCTTCAATAATACAAAGAGTGCTTCCTTTTTCCACAATGTCACCTTTTTCACAAAAAGGTGGGGCATCGGGTTTAGGACGGCGATAAAAAGTTCCGACCATTGGTGAAAGAATCTTTTCGTATTCTTTCTCTTCCGCGGTCGGGATTTTGATTTCTTCTTGGGGAGTTATTTCCGAAGGCGGTGGCGAAACAATCTTTTCTTCCTTTTCAACTTTTGGTAGGGTAGGGGTAATATTAGTACCGGAGGTTTTTACTTCAATTTTTATATCCCCTAAATCTAACTTGATCTCAGAAAATTTGAATTGGGATAACAGATTTAAAATTGCTTCTAAATATTTAATATCTTTTTTGCTATTTTTGTCAGTATAACTTTTTTCGTTCATATTTTCCTCCTTAAATTTTTCTTTCCTTCTTTCAAAAAATTTTCGAGCGACTTCGGGAAAAAGGGCGTAGGTGAGATAATCTTCTTCTTTTTCAATTAAATCTTGCGGAACTTCTTTTTTCACTTTTTCTAAAATCGGTTCCAGTAAATCGGCTGGTCGACAGTTAATTGGATTTTCTTCACCAAGAATTTTTTTTATCAATTCCTTTTTAATTGGTCCGGGTGGTGCTCCGTAAAGTCCTTTTACATAATCTTTCACTTCCTTAGGAACAATGTGATATCTTTTCCCATGAAGAACATTAAAAACTGCTTGGGCACCAACAATTTGACTGGTTGGTGTTACTAATGGGGGATAACCTAAATCCTTCCTTACTAAAGGAACTTCTTTTAAAACTTCCGGCAATTTATCTTCCGCTTTCATCTCTTTTAATTGGGAATAAAGATTAGAAGCCATGCCCCCAGGAATTTGGTGGAGAAGAACTTCTTCATCCACCAGTTTTTCGTAAACTATTTTTTTATTTTTCCTAACCTGCTCAAAATGTTCGGAAATTGCTTTAATCGCTTCTTTATTAAGGTTGGTTTCAATGTTTAAATCTTCAAAAATAAAAAGCATCGTTTCAATGGCTGGTTGAGAAGTACCAAAGGCTAAGGGAGCATGAGCGGTATCAATGATATCAACACCGGCTTCAATGGCCTTTAAATAAGAAGCCACCGCCATTCCAGAAGAGGCATGGGTGTGAAGTTGAACTGGCAGTTTGATTTCTTCTTTTAAGGCTTTTACTAACTCGTAAGCCACTTTGGGCGAAATGATACCCGCCATATCTTTTATGCAAATACTATCAATTCCTAAATCTTTCTGCTCCTTTGCCTTCTGAAGATAATATTCAATTGTGTGAATAGGCGAAATAGTGTAGCAGATTGTTCCTTGGCAGTGTTTATTTAACTTTTTGATTGTTTTGATGGCTACCATTAAATTTCGAGTATCATTTAAGGCGTCAAAAACCCGAAAGATATCAATACCCCGTTCGCTGGCTTTTTCAATAAAAGCAATTAGTAGATCATCAGGATAATTTTTATAACCAACGATATTTTGTCCCCGCAGAAGCATTTGCAATTTTGTTTTTTTAATATGCTTTCGGATATAAGAAAGTCTTTCCCAAGGATCTTCAAAAAGATAACGGAGACAAACATCAAAAGTGGCGCCACCCCACATTTCTAAGGAATAATAACCAACCTCATCAAATTTGGGTAAGATTTCCTGAAAATCATCAATACTCATTCGGGTAGCCCAAAGAGATTGATGGGCATCGCGTAAAGTAGTATCAGTAATTTTAATTTCTCTCTTTTCCATAATACTCCTTTAATTGATAAAATATCGCTTCCATTTTTAAAACCCTGGAACCTTTAATTAAAATTATATCCCCTTCCTCTAAAATGTCAATTAATGTTTTTATCAATTCTTTAAGAGAAGAAAAATGGTAAAAATCTTCGGCTTTTCGGTTATTAGCTAAAAATCCTTTTTTAACGATTTCACCATAATCACCGTAGAAAAATATTTTAGCAAATACCGTACTTGCCTTTTTGCCTAATTGGTAATGAAATTCTTCACTTTTTTCACCCAATTCTTTCATATCGCCCAAAATTCCTATTTTTCGTTCTTCTTTAAAGATCAACTTTAAATTTTCTAATGCCATTTCCATCGAAGAAGGATTGGCATTGTAACAATCAAGGATTACTTTGATCTTCTTATTGAGCGGAAAAATCTGACTTCTTAAAGGTGGCGGTTGGAAATTTTTAAAATCAAGAAATTGAAAAATATCCAAATCGAGCGCTTTGACTACACTGATACTGGCTAAAAAATTATAAATATTATGGATACCGATCAGCGGAAGTTCAAGTTCTTTAATATTAAGAAATAAAATTTTAGTCTTTTCTTTTCCTAATTCTAAAGGAGTAGCAAATATTTCGCAGTCTTGGTTTTTAATGCCAAAAAAGATTTTCTTTAAAGAAAAATTTTTACTTACTTCTTTTATCAAAAGGTCATCATTATTAAGAATGGCAATTCCTTTTGGTGAAAGATATTCTAAAAGTTCACTTTTTTCTTTAGCCACCCCTTTGCGGTCCTTTAGAAACTCCAAATGGGTGTCACCAATGTTAGTAATAATTCCTATCTGAGGATTAGCAATTTCACACAATCTTTTTATCCCTCCCAATTGGTTCATTTCCATTTCTAAAATTAGAAAATCGATATCTTTTTGCAATTGGAAAATTGTTAAGGGTACACCAATATCGTTATTATAACTTTCGGGAGCCTTAACAATTTTGAATTTCTTTGCTAATAAAAAAGCGACCATTTCTTTTACCGTGGTTTTGCCATTACTGCCAGTAACCGCAATAGTTTGACAGCTAAAAAGACTTCGATAATATTGGGCTAAGTCTCCCAAGGCAGTTTTGGTATCATTAACTTTGATAAAAGGGATAGGCGAAGGTAATAAATCCTTTATTTTTGAAAAATCATCAAAAATTACTGCTTGGGCACCTTTGATTATCGATTCTTTAATGAAATCATGGCCATCAAAATTTTTCCCTTTTATGGCAACAAACAATTCTCCAGTTTTAATCTTTCGAGAATCAATATTTATCCCAGCAATTGAAAAATCAGCAAAATTATTAATAACTTCACCTTTAGTAGCTTTTAAAATTTCTGAAATTTTTAACATTTCAAATTATCATCAAATTATCAACATGGCATCGCCGAAAGAATAAAAATAAAATTTTCTTTCAATCGCATATTGATAAGCCCGAAAAATAAGTTCTTTATCAGCAAAAGCACAGACTAATAAAAGTAAAGTTGATTTTGGTAAATGGAAATTGGTGATTAAAGCGTCAATAATTTGGAATTTAAAAGGCGGATAGATAAAAAGGTTAGTGGAATAATAGCCAGGAATCAGTTTACCAAATTCTTTCATTTGACTTTCTAAGGCCCGAACAACAGTTGTTCCGCAGGCGATTACCCTTTTATTTTCTTTTTTTACTTCCTCCACACTTTTAACTAATTCTTCAGAAATTTCGTAATCTTCGTAATACATTTGGTGCTCTTCAATGTTTTCAGTTTTAATTGGTCGAAAAGTACCCAAACTGCAATGAAGAGTCAAAAATCCAATCTTTACTCCTTTAGCTTTTATCTTTTCTAAGAGCTCGGAAGTAAAATGGAAACCAGCGGTCGGTGCAGCTACCGCTCCTTCTTTAGCGGCAAAGATTGTCTGATAATCAGCTTCTTTTATCTCCGGATTTTTTATGTAAGGGGGTAAGGGAATATTTCCGTATTTTTCTATCACCTCTTTATCGGTCGAGTTCAAAAATTGAATAATTCTTATCCCTTCTTTTTTTCTCTCGCAAATTTTTATTTCGTAATTATCAATTTTTAAAACCGTTCCGACTTTCATCTTCTTTGCTGGTCGCGAAAGGGCTTCCCAAGTATTTTCACCAATTTTTCTTAATAAAAGAATCTCACCTTTCTTGCCGTTAGGCAATTTTCCGTAAAGGCGCGCTTTAATTACTTTGGTATTGTTAAAAACAATCAAATCTCCGGGATTTAGGTATTCAATAATTTCGTTAAAAATCTTTTCTTCAAAAGTTTTCTTTTTTCGATCAACAACTAATAAACGGGAATACCCTCTTTTTTTTGGTGGTTCCTGGGCAATTAATTCTTTAGGAAGGTAATAATCAAACTCATTTATTTTCATTTAAAAATTTTCACGGCTTTCTCCCAACCGGCATAATGTAGAGCACATCTTCTTTTATCTTAAGAATCTTTTTTACCTCTTTATCGTTAAAAGCACCAATCGCCACCGTTCCCAATTCTAAAGCTTCACATTGAAGATAAATATTCTCACCACAATGACCAACTTCCATATAAACATATCTTATACCTCTTTCGCCGTAATGGGCGGTTGTTTTTTGGTAATCAGCAGCGATGACAATATCAATGGGCGCTTTTAAAATATATTCCTGCTCCCAAGCAGCAGTCTTTAATTCTTTGCGCACATCCTTAGGCAATACTAATTTTAAACTGTGTTCTTCGGGAAGATATTGGTAAACACCAGGTTTTAAATCTTTTACTTCGCCGGCTACTAAATAAATTACCAACGGATAGGTTGCCCCCGCTGAAGGACAGGTTTTCCCACCCCAATCCGCAGTAATTCCGTAAGCTGCCCATAATAATTGAGAAACTTCTTCCAAAGTTAACGGTGATTTTTTATAACTTCTTACCGACCTTCGTCTTAATAATGCTTCTTCGACACTCACTTCGCTTTTATATCTTGGCTGAGGTAATTTCATTTTTCCCCCTTTCTCCTGCGAATAGAGAATCAAAAAAATTAATAAGAGAAAAAAAATCAATTTTTTCATCGATTTTCTTTTAAAATTTTTTCTTTCATTTCCTTTTTATATTTTTCCAATTTCTCTTTTATGGCTGGGTATTTTAATGATAAAATCCGCAAAGCATAGACACAGGCGTTAATAACGCCAGCTTTACCGATTGCCATGGTGGCTACTGGTATTCCACCGGGCATTTGGACAATGGCTAATAAAGCATCTAAACCTTGAAGAGAACTTGTGGGCAAAGGTACACCAATAACTGGCAAGTTAGAATAACTGGCAATCACTCCGGGTAAATGGGCAGCCATACCGGCGCAGGCAATGATTACTTGAAAATCTCTTTTTTCTAATTCCAATACATATTCTTTTAATTCTTCTGGGGTGCGATGGGCGGAGAGAATTTTTAATTCGTAAGGAATTTCAAAATTTTTTAAAAAATTTACTCCTTCTTCGACATAGTTAATATCTGATTTGGAACCGATAATTATGGCAATCATAAAAAATTATAAATAAAAAAATTTTTTATTCAACGACGATAAATTTTTCGACAAATTTTTCTGTTTCCGTTTCAATGGTTAAAAAATATAAACCGCCTTTAAATTTTTGGTCAATTTTAATTAGAAAATCACTATTATCTTTTTTAAAATCTTTATCCGTGGCCATTAACTTGCCTAAAAAATTATAGATTTTTAACTTAGCATTTGGTGGCAGATTACTTACTTTTAAATAAACATCATTTTTATCTTTAACAATCGGATTGGGATAAATCTTAGGTTCAAAAGGGACAAACGGTTCTTCGGGATAGGGAAATCTTATTAAACCATTTTCGGTAGCAATTAAAACTTCGCCAAAATAGTCGTTAATGGTAAAAGAGCGATAAAAATTACTTCTTTTTTCCCAATTGGGTAAGAAATATTGATTAAAGGTTTTCCATTTTTTCTTTTCGGGATAATAAAGGGAGATTCCTTCTTTGGTTAAGAACCAAATCCGGTTATATTTATCACAATCAACAAAATAGACTTCATTAGCTAAAAGACCACTATTTTGGGTAGTAAAAATTTCGAAAGTAAAATCATCTTTTAAAAAACCAGCGCCATTGGGTGTCGCCACCCAAATTCTTCCTTTTCGGTCGCAACAGCAAGCATTGATAATGGGTGAAAGAAGACCATCAGTAATTATTTTAATTTCGTCGTCATTAAAATTGTTCAAGGTATTTTTATGGTCAATCATTAATAAGCCATTTGAAGTTCCTAAATATACCCGATTTTTTTTATCAAAGGCAAATCGGGTGATAGCCAATTCTTCCAATCTTCCAAGATTAAGAATATTAAATTCATAATAATTACCCAAAGAATCTAAAGCAATGATATTTTCACCATTTCTTATCCATTTGGTATCATAATAATCAATAGAAATTCCGCCAATTACATTTTTGAGGCTCCTTTCTCCCCATTGATAGATTTGAAAACGATTTTCTTCGGGTAAATAACAAGAAACCCCGCCATTTATTGCCCAATGACCAATCCATAAGCGATTTTTTTGATCAATTGCCAAACTTCTACTATTAATTAAGGTATCGGAAAGAAAAATAATCGAATTATCGGGTTTAATTAAAGAAATAATATTAACACCCGGATAAACCATAAAATGGGCAAGGTAGAGATTACCGTTGCCATCGAGAACCGCATCCGAAATAATTTGGGAAAATATTGTGGGAAACCAAATTTTTTGAGGAGTAGTATCACTTAATAAAAAGAGATAGCCAATGGTTGTTGGTGCCCAACCATAAGCCAAGGCAAAAAGCGTATCTTTTTTTAATGTCGGATATAAACGGACCGTCTTATCATTTAAAAGGGTATCTAATTTTTGATTATTAGCAATTATTTTGAAAAGTCCCGAATTGGTGGCCAAATAAAAGTTATTTTTATAAAAACAAAAATCGTAAACTATTTTTAAGGTTTCGTAAAAGAAGGGGTAGAATCGTTCATCTTTAAAATAGGCAATTCCCAATTCCGTTAAGAAAAAAAGCGTATCTTTCACCTTAATAATGGCTTTTACTGACTCTCCCAGAGGTTTTAAATAATTATTGATAGTTTTAAAATCCTTTTTTATTTTGGAAACTCCCCGATTGGTTCCCAGCCAAATATCATCGGCAACTAATAAGCAAAAAATATTATTAGTGGGAATTTTGGGATATTCAATCTTAAAGACACTATCATCTTCAAAGTTGGCAAAAGTCCCTTTGGTTAAAATTACATAAAGACCATAATTGGTTGCCAGAAAAATAGTATCTTTTTCAATAATTATTCGGTTGATATTTATTTCTGATGGAATTTTTTCTTTGGGATAGGTTTGAAATTTTTTATTTTTCCTATCAAAATATATTAAACCACCATATTGGCTACCAATCCAAAGATTGGTATCCCGGTCGGTTGATAGATCGGTTAAATAATTGGAAGAAAGACCATCAAAATAAGAATAGTATTTTTCTAAATTGAAATTATTATTCACTTTTATTAAGCCACCAATACTACTGAGATAGAATTGACTGTCAACTTTTACTATTCCCGTAAATTGGGTATAATTGGTAAGGAAACTATTGATTAAAGAAAGATAAAAAATTATTAAAGCCATCTTTTAAAAGATTTTCGCTTTCGTATCGTTCAAAAAAATCAATTGGAAGTATAAAAGGGCCACACCAAAAGAAAAGAGAAAGGAAAGGAAAAAATTAGCGGCAGAATACTTTTTAAAAAAATAGTAGAAGGATTTAAACCGTTCCCTTTCCGCTTTCATTAGATTTTTAATTCTTGCCTTTCCTAAATAATGGGTTACTTTTATTTTGGGAAAAAGAATAACCTTCCAGTTTTTTTCCCAAATTCGTTTACAGATATCCAAATCTTCGGCAAAGAGAAAGAAATTTTCATCAAAATTACCGCAAGTTTCAAAGACCGCTTTTTTAAATAAAATTAAAGTGCCGATTACCGCATCGACGATTAATGGTTCTTCTTTTTTGTATTTATCCCAATTTAAAAACTGTGCGGAATAAGGATTATTTTTAAAAATTTTTGTTAATAGCGAACGGGCACCAAAAAAGATGTGAGCGATTTTCGGAAAGGAGCGAGAGGAAGGCAAGATCTCTTCTTTTTCGTTAACAAAAAGGGGAGCAATACAACCCCAGTCAGGATTTTTTTCTAAATAGTAAGCCAATTCTTCAATCTCATTATCTTTTAAAGCAATATCGGGATTCAAAATCCCAATAAATTTACCTTGGGCATATTTTAACCCGTAGTTTAGCGCTTTCGCATAACCATAATTTTTCTTCAATCTGACCAATAAGATATTATTTTTCTTAAAATATTCAATAGGCAATAATTCATCGGAATTGTTATCAACCACAATAATTTGGTAATCTTTTTTTAATAAAAAAGAAAGTAGTTTAAGTAAATAATTGGTGGTGTTATAATTTACTAAAATAAGGGAGATATTTTTCACATTCGGAAATTAAAAGAAAATTTATAATTAGATGTTGGAAAACTATAAATAAGTTCATCCGAAGAGATATCTAAACTGAAATTTTTATAAGCAAAGCCAATTCCCCAAGTAAAAGGAATGGCAATTTTTCTATCTCCCCGAATAAGTTTTCTTTTTTTACGGTTAAAAAGATATTCAAAAAGGGAGATACAATCCTGTTCACCATTTTCATCTTCGACAATCACGCCTCCCCGCCAACCAGTCACATCTTCAAAATAGCCCAATCTTAAAGAAAAAAGATTATTAACAAAATTTAATTCCATGCCGAAACTTTTCCACATATCTTCTAATTCCGAAGTTGAGGTATCGGCTTTTTCCACGAGCCCAATATTTAATTCTAATGGCAGGTTTAAAGTAAAAATCTCTTTCTTTATTGGTGAAAAATTCATTCCCAACCTTAACATTCTTGGTAAGGGATCAGGTTCGGAACCAGCAATATAAGAAATTGGTGGTCCCAGATTGGCGAAAGAAGTTCCGAAAGAAAACCAATGAAAAGGTTTATATAATAAGCCAAAATCAAAAGCCCAAGTGATTCCGGTACCGCCCCTTTCAATTCCCAATTCGGGCATTGCCTTCCATACCCAATCAGGCACCAAAAAGGAATAGATAAATTTCCAAGATAAGCCACAAGAAAGATTAGCCAAAATTGGGTAGCCATAAGCAAAAGTGAAGGCGACATCAAAAGTGGTATATTTACCAAGCAATTCACCTTTTTCGTTCCAAACTTCGGTCTCACCAGTGTTTAAATAAATAGTATTAAAACCAAAGGTTCCCTTATCCTTAGTTTTATAACTTAATGCCAGAAATTCATAATACATGGAAATATCCAAACCTTCGGTAAGTCCCGGAAGCCAATTACAATGCATTAAAGAAACACTTAATTTTTCTTTTAAAAGTCCCAAACCACCAGGGTTATAATAAGTGGCAGAAGGGTCATCAGCAATCCCACTAAAGGCACCACCAAGAGAGGTTGGTCGAGCGGATGGCCAAATCATCAGAAAAACCGCACCGGGATAGCCATGGGCACCAAAAAGAAAAGGAACCAAAATTAAAGCAATTAAAAATTTCTTCATAAATAAATTATAAAAGTAAAAAATTCAAAAGTCAATTTTAATCAACAACAATTTTTTTTATAAAACTTTCTTCTTTTCCTTCTAAAAAAGAATAACTTACTTTTATTAAATAAATACCTTTAGCAATCTCTTTTGAAAAGGAATCTTTTCTATCCCAATAGATAAGATTATCACCAATTTTTGCCAATGTTTTTAACTCTTTTATTAACCTTCCGGAAAGGGTATAAATCTTTATTTTCACACTTAACACTTCATCACTTTTAAAAGCAAAACCGTAAAGATTTTCGTTAATCTTAAAAAAGAGAAAATCCTTTATCCTTTCTTTTTCTTTTACTTTCAGATAATAACTTTTAGAATAGGTTTTAAAAAGGTTATCGGTTAAATAAAAAGTCAAAGTAGCCGTATCAGTTTTTAAACTTATCGGATAAGAAAATTTCAAATTGGTAAAAGAATTTGGGTAATAAGAAAGATAGGGAAGAAGGTCAAAAAATTTCTTATAGGGACTTAAATAAAAACCGCAAGCAAAGGAAGAATTTAAAAAAGAGATACCGGTTTGGGAATAGATTTCTCCTTTTAAAAGAAAATCCCGCGTTACTTCGGTGGTCTCTTTTAATAATTGATTGTCCGCAAAAAGATTAAAGACAACCTTACTTTCCATATTACTAATTTTCCTTTTAAAAAATAATGGTGGTGAAGAAACGGAATAGCCAAGCGGAAGGGTTAATAAGATAAGTGCGGAAGGGTTAATAAGATAAGTAATGCCATCAGGAAGATAATTGGTGTCAGGATTTTGAATTTGGGGAACAAAGAAAGAATCAATAATTTTATTTTCCTTTGCTAAAAGATAATTCTTATAAAAAATCTCACCGGCTAAATCATAACTAATCTGACCAAACCAAGAGTTATAAATCCGCTTTCTTTTTGGTAAAGTTGCCAAAACCATTAACTGGCTATTTCTTTGGGAAATAGTATCCCTAATTTTAAAAATACTGCCGCTAAACAAAGTCTCATCGGTTCTCAAATTATTTCTTTTTAAAGGGAAAAAAGGAATTTTAGTTAAGGGCTCACCAAAGAAGTGATATTTTTTATCAATATACCAGGCTTTAAAAAAGGCTTCGCCAAAGGTTGAACAAGTTTGGGAAAAGATTTGGGAAAAGAGAATTTGGGCAAGATATTTATTACTAATCGTACTGGTCGCTTTACTACCAGCAACGACCGCAATGGCGCCATTTTTACTTCTTACCAATTCTTCCGCTAAACATTCATATTCCGTTTCGTCAAAACGACCAACACCACAACTACCAAAAAAAGCAAAGAAATATTTTCCTTCATTTTCTAAAAGGGGAATATCTTTTAGCGAAAAGATATTTTCGTGGGCAAGCATTTCGCCCGAACCGTGACCAAAATAACATAAAAGACCAATACCATCATTAATCGTTCTTATTAAATCTTCTTTAGCCTTTCCCTTATCCTTACTTTTTAAAAAGGGATAATCAAAAAGATAAATCTTCTTTAATAGATAAGAAGAGGAAAGACCGGCAATCTGCTCGCAACCACCATAATGGTCACGCCAGATTGGATCTCTTTTGGAAGTATCGCCGTTATATTCGTCATCCGCTAAAAGTAATAAGATTTTATTAGCATAGATAAATGGTCGACTTTCATAATAAGAAAGCTTTTTTAAAAAAATCTTCATCTCTTCTTCATTTCTTATTGGCAGGCGGGTAAGAATAATATCGGGTGAAGAGCCTTGCCCATCAAGGTCAGCAAAATAACTATCAAAACAAAAGGCCTTATCCGAATATGGTCCTGGTTCATAGTCATAACCCCATTCATAGGTCGGCACACCCGAAAACTTCTTTATTAATCCCCGATAATCATAATTACAATCACCTAAAAAAAGACAATATTTTGGCTTTTTATCTTTAAGAAAATCCTTGATAGCGGAAATTTCTCTTAAACCACCACCATATTCATCATAAATATCTTCCAATAAAGCAATACCAATTTTCAAATTGGTAGTCTTTTGCCGATAACCTTTTAAAAGCAAAGCCGAAGACGCCAAAGCCTTCGGCGTAATAATCAGATAATCATAAGAAAAATCTTTTTTTAAAAGTTTTCCTAAAACCTTTCTTTCCATACTTATTGGTCTTCTAAAATTATTTTTCGAAACAATATAAAAATCACCCTTTTTAAAGATAAAGCTAGCAAAACCGATTAAAGAATCAAAAAGATAAGGATTTTCGACAATTTTCGGCTCAGCCAAAGAAGAGATATCAAAGATAAAAAATTCCCTTTCCTTACTTTTATTTTTAACAATTACCGAAACATAACCGGTAGTTTCCAAAGAGAAAAATAAAGGCTTTCCCAAATAATTTAATTCCTTTTTATATTTAATTGAAAGATAATCAAAATATAAATCCATTACATTATTGCCCACTAATTCAAAAACAAGTTGGTTATTACTACTTTTTAATAGATATTCCTTATTAATAAAAACATCCGCATATTGGGGAAAATTGGGATTCCCTCGCCCTTTTAAAGAATCCAACAAAATATTATTCAAATAAACATACATTTTAATATCACCTTCTTTTAGCCAAAACCTTAAAAAAAGTTTTTCCAAAGTTAAGGGAAAAGAAAGAAAATCTAAGGGCAATATTTTTTTAAAATAACCAATTCCTTCTGGTTTTTCAAATTCTTGAAATACCCACAAAACCCCACTTCTTGCTGGGCAGAAATTATCATATTCAACCTTCAAACTTTCTTTTCCGCAACTTAAAGCTTCTTTAAGGGAAAAATTTCCCAAATATTTTTTTATCCTTTTACCTTTTTTAAAATTAAAAAGGGAAAGCCAATAACAATTATTCAAAGTATACAAAGAAAAATATTCCTTACCAAAAAAAATAATCTTATCATTTTTCTGAAACTTACCATCTTCTTCCCCCAAGACCATAATTGGCACTTCATTAAAATTGGCATCATATAATGTAAAATATTCGGGTGAGAGCAAATCAATTTGCGGATAAATCTTTTTCAAATCGTCATAAGTTATCACATAAACACCGGTAGAGCAGATTTCAATCTTAACCAATTCATTATTGGGAAAATTCCTTATTTTTGGTAAACTGTCCAAAGATAAAGGAAGACTTCTTTTTTTAGGAATAATTTCATAATCAATTTTTTTATAAATTTTCAAAATCTTATTCTCCTTATCATAAAAAAAAGGATTGATAATTACCTTAAACAAATTCTTATTTTCCTTTTTCCCCAAATATAAAATTTGGATAAGCTCTTTTTCTTTTAAATCTTCTTTCAAATTAATTCCCCTTTTAACTTCGTAATCACAACTTAATAGCCTTACTTCCGCACTATCTTTTAAAAGAAAAACAAATTCTTCATAATAAGGCAAAGAATTATAATCGTAGCCATAATTAAGTTTTTGGGCATAGATAAAATCATAACATTTTCCTTCTTCATAAACGGAAAGAACCTCATATTCACCCAAATTAAAAGAAAAAAATTCACAAAAAGAAAGGGAATAAAAAAAGAGCAAAAGAAAAACCTTCCTTACCAATCCTCTTTTATTCCGAAAGTGATTTTCAGACCCCTTTCTTCTATTTTTTGTAAAGGATAGGCAAAATCAATCATAAAAGGAAAATAACTGACAAAAAACCTTAAACCAAAACCAGCGGAAGAGATAAACTTATTAAAATTAGTCCCCCAATCATAAAACAAAACCCCCCTAACATTCTTTATCGTTATCGGCAAAGGAAATCCCAATTTTAAAATTTCAATAAAGGGATAGCGAAATTCCATTTTCGAAGAAATCAAAGTAGGCGAATAATAAAGGGAATCTTCCAAAAAATAAGGATACCCCCGCACATAATCACCACCAAGAAGAAAACTTTCCTTATTTTTGCCGACACTTTTTAAAAAAGAAAAGAAAAAAGAAAAGATATAAGTTTTATAAAAAGGAAAATAATCCCTCGTCTCAAAATAAAAAGTATTAAAAAACAAATCGGATAAAGGTAAAGTCAAATAATTCCCCAATAAAAACCTTTCACCTTTTATTGGTCCAAAATAAAGAAAACGAGCATTATCATAAACTATTCGCCAATCAAAAAAGAAAAATTTAAGGTTTAATCTTTCATTTAAAAGCTCATAAGCCTCTTCCCCAAGATAATAAAAACGCCAACTTCTTAAATAATAAAGAAAAGAAAAATCACTTCTTAAAAATTTACCAAAGGGATAGCTTAAAGTTGGCAAAATCCCCCTTTCGGTAATCATCAAAACAGTATCTTTTTTTAAATTATAAAACGAAGAATATTGGAAAAGGGAGAAATAGTAATCCTCCTTTCTTTTAAGATAACTATAAGAAAAGTAAAAATTGGAAAAATCAATCATTCCGGTGAGGTCAGTTAAGAGAATAAAACGGTGATTACCCAAAAGGTCAGAAAAGCTTAAAAAAATATTACCAACTAATCCCAAATCCGAAGAGAAATAACCATAACCATAAAAATAATCCGGCGAAAGGGAAAAGGTATAAGGCTTTTCTTCCTTATTTAAAATCGTATCCAAAGCAAAACCTTTTTCTTTTAAAAGAAGACTCTCTTTTTTACTTATTCCTTCTTTTATTAAATCATAAAAATTATCAATCTGGCAGATAGAATAACCTTGGTCATGATAATAAGAAAAATAAATCTTATTCTTAAAAATTGTTGGCGCTTGGCAGATACCTAAGAAATCACTCTGATACAAAACTTTATTTGCCTTTAAAGAATAGATTGTCAAGGCGTAATCTTCAACAAACAAAAGGGTATCCAAATTTTCCGAAAGGGCGATTGGGGAAGAAAGATTTTTCTCACTCTTATAAATTGTCTTTATCTCTTTTCCTTTTAAGGAATAAAGGCAAATCTTATTTTCGGAAACAAAAATTAGAGTATCATTATTTAAAAAATAGGGGTCTTTCTTCTCATTAAAATCCGCCGTTATTGGTGTTAAGAAACTATTTTCCAAATCGTAAAGATAAAGATTATTTTCTCCCCTTTTGAGCCCAACAAAAACCGCCCACTTCTCATTGGGCGAAACATTCAAAGCATAAGCATATTCGACTTCCAAAGGAAACTTCTTATTTTTCTTCTTTTTCAAATCATATTTACACAAAAAAACCTTACCCTTCTCATTCCTAATAAAATAAAGATACTTCTTATTTTTAGCCAGAAAAATACCGGGGCTCAAAAAACTCAAAAACTCTTCTCCTAAAAAATCAAAACCCTTCAAAATCAACTTTGATTTTCTTTGGGAAAGGGAATAAGAAAAAATACTTGGCTTTTCTTCATAAGCCAGATAGATAACTTCATCATCAGAAACTACCTGGGGTAAGGTATTATATTTTCTTTTTTCTTTTTGGTGGTCAACAATAATTTTACATTCCCTTTGGAAATTCTTCTTCTTATAAATCAAAGGAAAATACTTCTCTTTCAAATACTCTTCAAAATCCTTTTCCAAAGAAGAGAAACTTTTACCAAAAACCTTTTTTACCGCGCCTTCAATCCCCTTTCGTTTCTTTACTTCCCGAAAAAACTCCCATACCTTTTTTTCGGAATATCTATTTTCTAAAAAGATAAAAAACTGCTCACCCAAAACATAATTCAAATAGTTGCCTTCTTCTAACTGGGAAAGGGGGATAAATTTTCCCGAAATAAGCAAATCGGCAGCAATTGCTTCATTAATCAAACTTCTTCTTTTAGAAAGATACTCACTCATCCCTTCGACATACCATGAAGGCAAAATCAACTCCGAAAAGAAAAAGGCTAAACCCTTCCAATAATACTCATATTGGAAACTGTGGGCAAGTTCGTGGCGCAAAGTATAATAAAAATCTTCATAAGAACCGGTAAAATACAAAACCACCCGATTTTTAAAAATCTCCGAAAACCCCAAAATCCCTTCTTCAATTAAATCCAAAATAATATTGGTCTGTTGAAACTGGTTAAAAGAATTATAAATAATAATGGGAATTTTTCTCTTTAACTTAAACTTAAAAACCTCTTCCAATTCCGAAATAGTTTTTTGGGCAGTTTGGTAGGCAAAATTTGCCAATTGTTTGGAATCTTTCTGATAATAGATAGTAAACTTATCACCTTCGATATAATAGAAAGAAAAATCTTCGTATTGTAATTTATTTTTTCCGTATTGGGCAAAAAGGATTAAAAGAAAAAGAAAATTCATTTAATATCTGATTTTCAATATCTTCCCAACTTCATAATACTTACCGCCCCAATATAAAAGATTATCTTCTTTCTTATAATTTTTGTCAACATAACAAGCCAATACTTCACCAATAAACCAGGTATGGTCACCAGTGACCATTTCCTTTATCACTCGGCATTCAATATTTACGGGACATTCCTTAATCCTTGGACATTTTACATATTCACCCTTTTCCTTAGTTAAATTTAAGGCTTTAAATTTATCAACCTCTTTACCGCTTTTTTCACCGCAAAAATTGACAATCTCAACCTGGTCTTTATTGGGAATATTAATCACAAACTCGTAAGAATTTTTGATTAAAGAAAAAGAATATCTTTGGGGAGCAACGCCAATTCCCATCAATGGTGGGTTGAAAGAAAAGAGATGAACCATACCGATAGCAATAATATTATCCTTATCTTCATAGGAACAACTAACCAGCACACAAGGAAAACAACAAAAAACCCGAGCAATTTCTTTTAAAGAAGTTAACCTTACTTTTTCCATAGGGATATTATAATTAAATTAACCAAATTTTCAAAAAGAAAAGCCGATTTCTATTTATCAGTCCGCGTAGGGATATTGGCAGGAAAATTTTTTCTGGCAAAGTTTAAAAAATTTTCATTGACAAAAAGAAAAAAATTTTTACAATTTTAGTATGTTTAAAAGGGGAAAAATGGGAGATATCGATAAAAAGTTATTAAAAGCTTGTTGTAATGGTGATTTAAAAAAAGTTAAGCAACTTTTAGAAAAAGGTGCGGATATGAATGCCAAAGATAAAGATGGTTGGACTGCTTTGATGTATGCTTCTCGGGATGGTCATAAAGAAGTGGTTGAATTACTATTAGAAGAAGGTGCCGATGTGAATGCCAAAAATAAAGATAGTTTGACTGCTTTAATGATTGCTTCTCTTTTTGGTCATAAAGAAATAGTTGAATTGCTATTAAAAAAAGTGCGGATGTGAATGCCAAAAATAAAGATGGTTTGACTGCTTTAATGTATGCTGCTGGTATAGGTAGTAAGGAAGTGGTTGAATTATTGATTGAAAGAGGTGCGGATATGAATGCCAAGGATTATAAATATGGTGCTACTGCTTTAATGTATGCTTCTGAAAAAGGTCATAAGGAAGTGGCTGAATTACTAATAGAAAAAGGTGCGGATGTGAATGCCAAAAATAAAAATGGTTGGACTGCTTTAATGTGTGCTTCTTCTGGTGGTCATAAAGAAGTGGTTGAATTGCTATTAAAAAAAGGTGCGGATGTGAATGCCAAAAATAAAAATGGTGTGACTGCTTTAATGATTGCTGCTTTTAAGGGTGATAAAGAAATAGTTAAACTCCTAAAATTCTATGGCGCAAAAGAGTAATTTTATTAAAAAAATAGCCAGATGGGTTTTATTTATTCTATTGTGTCCGGTTGTGGGTCTTATTGTGGCGGCAATTCAAGTGGCTTTGTACATGAAACCAGGCTTTACAACAGGAGCAGCAGATTTTTGCTTTTGCTTAGCCTTATATCATTTGATTATTAGAAAAAATAAAAGAAAAGCTTTCGGAGGATTGATTTCAGGAATAACTATTTTTCTATTTGGTATAATTGGAGCTACAATAGCACTAATAATTTTTTATTATTTTTATAAAGAGAAGCGAGAAGAGTTGATTAAAGCTATTGAAAAAGGCGATAAAGAAAAAGTAAAAGAACTTTTGGATAAAAAAGCAGAAATTAATATAAGAGATAACGATGGTCGGACACCTTTAATGCATGCTGCTGAAAATGGTCATAAAGAAGTGGTTGAATTACTGATAGAGAAAGGTGCCGATGTGAATACTAAAGATAACGATGGTTGGACACCTTTAATGTATGCTTCCAAAAATAATGATTTGGAAATAATTAGATTACTTTTGGAAAAAGGAGCAAATGTGAATCTTACAGATAAGTATGGTCAAACTGCTTTAATATTAGCTTCTGCAAACGGTCATAAAGAAGCGGTTGAATTACTATTAGAAAAAGGTGCCGATGTTAACCTACAAGATGAAGATGGTTGGACTGCTTTGATGTTTGCTTCCCAGAATGGGCATAAAGAAGTGGTGGAATTATTGATAAAGAAAGGTGCCGATGTGAATGTCAAAGATGAAGATGGTTTAACTGCTTTAATGCTTGCTTCTCGGGAAGGTTACAAAGAAGCGGTTAAATTACTATTAGATAACGGCGCAGATATGAATGCCAAAAATAACTATGGTGATACTGCTTTAATGATTGCTTCTCGGCATGGTCATCAAGAAATAGTTGAACTCCTAAAATTATATGGGGCAAGGGAATAATTTTTTAAATCTCATCTGTGAAATTTGGTATTAAAAGGCGGAGTATAATACCACAGTAAATCGCTTTCAAATCTTTTGGCTTCATCGTAGTTAATTACTTGATAAGCACAAATTTTTTCAATACACTTCCGTCGAGATGGAGAAAACCTTCGGAAGGTATTTTTTATTTCCGTATAAAGTTGTTTAGAACTTCCAATATAAAGCACATAATTATTTTTGTTTAAAAATACATACACTCCGCACACATCGTTAATGTCTTCAATACCACTTATAATATTTCCTCCCTCAGTATAAATTTTTCTTGGATTCCATCTTTTTTTTAAACGAATTTCTCTTACTTTTGCTTTTTCAAAACCTTCCCATTTTGTTGCCCAAAGGTCTGCTGTTGGTAACCATCTTCTTTCCATAGAAGAATTTTAAAAAAATTTTTGAAAAAGTCAATAAAAATAGGGCTTTTTATAGAGACCTCCCAAAGGTTTAAAAAAATTCCGAGATTTTTTCCAAAAATTTCTGAAAATTTTATATCCTTTGATTAAAAATAATCTTTAAGGAAAGTTTATTAAGGTTAATAATAAAGACATAAGGGATGCTAATAGTAAATAGCAAGAAAGGTCTTTTCGTATAAAAGTAGGAAATAAATTTATTAAAGACATTAATAAGGCTTTTAATAATAAGATTGAAAAGGAATAAGAGGGAAGGGTAGGGGTAGCCGTACCCTATACTATTCCCCCTACGAGGTAAACCCTTTACAGGAGTGAAGGTTTTCAATTCATCAATGCTAATTCTTAATTTTATTTTTTTAAAAATCTTTTCTTTCTCCTTAATTTCTTTCATCATAATATATAAACGAAAAATTTAATTTTATCTTACCCCCGATTTTTTGACAAAAGGAAAAATTTTTTTAATATTATTGGTATGGAATTTGGTGTTTTTGTTTTTTATCTTTTCTTATCTTTAAGAAGTTTGGATTTTTCTTCTTTGGATTTTTCTTTGGCTTCATCAAATGAAATAACTTTTTTAGCCGATATTTCTTCTTTTTCTTATCAATTAGGTGAAGTTGAAGAATTTAGCCTGCCACCTGATTTTGAAAGTCCAATTTTTGGAATTTTAGAAAATCGGTCAACGGCTCACGGTTCACGGACAACGGTCAACGGTTCACGGGCATTAACGATTGAGACATTAAATGTCAGGGGAAATAAAATTTTAAGGGTAAGTTATTTTCCTTTTTTAATAAAAGATAATAAGGTTTTTTTTAGGCCGGCTAAATTTCAATTTGAAGAACCAAAAATTAAATTAGAAAGATTGCCTTCTTTGGATACCTTGAAGAATTATTTTCAATCCGCTATTTTTATCTTTAAGATTTATATCGATAGTAGTGGTCTTTATAAGATTACTGGGAAAGAGTTGAAAGAAAAGGGATTGCCATTAGAAAATATTAATCCGGATAATTTTCAACTTTTTTCTATTGGTAATTATTTGCCTAATAGGTTTTATTGTGAAACACTTTCCGAAGTGCCGATTATTGTGAAGAATAAGGAAAAGGGTAAGTTTAAGGAAGATGATTATTTGCTTTTTTATGCCCGGGGTGCGTCTTTCTTTTATAATGGTTTTTCTGAATATTGCCAAAATTTATATAATTTGGAGTCGGTCTATTGGCTTTTTTATGGGAATAAAAAGGGAATGAGAATGAAAGAGGTATCTTCTTTACCGGATAATATTTCTTTATCGGAAGATGTCGTTAAAGAGAAGAAGCATTTTGAAGAAGATAAGGATTGTCCAGCTCGGGGTGGGCTTTTGTGGATTTGGGATAAGATTGAAAAAAGTATGGCCGAAGATTATAAGGAAATTGGTTATTCTTTTTCTATCCCGGGTATTTGGAAATTGCTTTCTTTAAAGGCAAGAATATTTTGTGATGATTATAGTGATTTTTTCTTTAAGATTTTTCTTAATAATAAACTATTTGATTCTTTGAAAGTATTTTCTGCCCAAAGCCCAAACGGGTTTTTGTTTTTAAAAGATACTTTTTTGGATGTAAATAGTCCCCTTTCTTTAAGACTTTCTTTTTATAAAGAGAATAAGGCTTTAAATTTTTATACTGATTATTTTGAATTTACCTATTTAAGAAAACTTTCTTTTGATTTTGCTCCCTTTTTTGCCTTACTTGATTCGGAAAAAAGATATTATTTAAAGGTTAGTAAGCCAAAAGAGCCAATAATTTTGGATATTACTGATGAATTTTCGCCAAAGATTTTGAAGGATTATTTAGTAAAAAATGATACCCTTTATTTTGCCTATAATGTTTTTTTGCCTTCAATTCTTTATCTTACTGATTTGAAGAAGGTAAGAAAGGTTAAGAAGATTGAAAATAAAAGTGAATATAGAAATTCTAATATCCATTTGCTTAATGGTGATTTTTATATTATTGTGCCCGATGAACTTTATTATATTGCTAAGAAATTCCATAAGGGTGAACCGTTGATAGTGAGGCTTTCGGAGATTTGCGACCATTATCTTTTTGGTATTTTTGAGCCTTATGCCTTAAAGAAGTTTTTTTCTTTAAAAAGACCATTATACGGTTTGCTTTTAGGTGATGCTACTTATGATTATCGGGGAATTATTACTAAAAGACCCCAGATTTTTACCTATGAAATTGGTTATGGTTTTGATTATGAGGTTTATAATACTTCCATCTATGCCTTGGATAGTTATTTTGCTGATTTTGAAGGTGATGGGCGTAGTCCGGATTTTGTTTTAGCCCGCCTACCTTTAAGAAATGAAAAGGAAGTAAGTAGTTATTTGAAAAAACTATCGGAATATGAAAGGAATTTAGCCCCTTATAAAAAAAGATTTTTACTTTTGGCGGATGATGAATATAAAGGCAGTCCGGATATTCCGGATGAGTTTCGCGATACCCACATAAGAAATTGTGAAAATATTGCCAATTTAATTCCTAAGGATTATTTGGTTTATAAACTTTATCTAACCGAATTTAATTTTCTTGGTGAAAATGATAAGACTAATGCTTCCGATAAGTTTTTGGATTTTTTAAAGAAGGGGGTAGGATTCTGTTTCTATTTTGGTCATGGTGCTGGTTTTCAACTTGCCCACGAGAAACTTTTGACCTTAGCCGATGTTTTGAAGATAAAAGCAAGACCAAATTATCCTATTGGTTATTTTGGTTCTTGCGGTGTTGGCCGATTTGATGATACCAAATTTGAATCCCTTTGCGAAGAATTGATTAGAGCGGATGAAGGTTTTATTGGTACAATTGGGGCAATAAAAGGAACTTCCCCTTATTCTAATGAAGAACTTTTAAGAAGGTTTCTTTCTTCCCTTATCTATCAAAATGAAGATACCTTAGGTAAGATATTTTTTTCTGCTTGGCCTATAAATCCCTTTTATCATTTATTTGCCTATCCCCTTATTAAAATAAACCTGCCAAAAAGAAGGGAAGTTTCGACCACCATCGAAAGTTTGCCTTTTCTTTGCGGTAAGAAAAGTGAGATAAAAATTAATTTGGAAAAAGAAGCAAAAGAAATTGCCCTTTCTTTAAATTTAGGAAAGAAGAAAAGAAGATACAAATCAAAATTTATTGATATTACCTATCTTTTGGAAGGTGAGGAAGTATTTTTTATCAAGGAGAATTTAAAAGATTCCTTTTATTCTTTTACTTTTGCCTTTCCGAAAGGACTATCTTTGGATACAATTTTTCTTTCCTCACCAGAAAATTATTATTGGGAAGTGCCCAAAACTTTAAATTTATCAATCTTTTATCTAAAAAAAGATTCTTCTTTCACTTTTAATATTGATACTTTGAGTCGGGATACCATCCCTTATCTTTCTTTTGATACCACCCCACCAATAGTAAACCTTTTTGCCTTTAATAAAGAATTAAAAGATACTTTTGAAGTATTAAGGGATTTTCTTTTACAAATAAGGGCTTTTGATGAAAGTGGCATCTTTTTAGTTGAAAATAAGCCCTATTCACCAAAGATTATTTTGAATAATGAAGAAATTCCTTTATCTTCCTGCTTCTTTTATTCTTTTCCTTATTATTACGGAAAAGTGCCAATAAGTTTGAAAGAAGAAAATTCATTATTAAAAGTTATTATCTATGATAACCTTTTAAATAAAAGCGAAAGGAAAGTTTTTTTAAAGACAAAATTATTAAAAGAAATAACGATAAGCTCCTTAAAGGTAGTTTCTTTAAAAAATACTATCTATTTTACTTTTAATCTTTCGGAGCCAGCAATTGGTAGTGTGAAGATATATTCCCTTAACGGCAAAAAATTGATTGAAAGAAATAATTTGCTTTTAAATTATGGCTTTAACACGATCACGATTAACAATTCTTTTGCGCGGGGCGTTTATCTTTATAAACTAATCCTTTTGCCTTTAGAAAGAAAAGAGAAAAAAGAGGTTTATGGAAAGTTGATAATTGACTATTAGTTTTTTTTATTTATTATTTATTATGACTTTTTGTGTTATTGGTTTGGGTCGGTTTGGTAGCCAGCTGGCCAAGGCCTTGCTGGAAGAAGGTTTTGAAGTGGTGGTGATTGATAAGGATGATGAAAAGGTGAGTGAATTTAGTGAAAGGGCGAGTAGTGCCTTGATTTTGGATGCGACCGATGAGAAAGCTTTAAAAGAAGCGGGTATTTCCGAAGTTGACTGTTGTGTGGTTAGTGTTGGTCAAAGGATTGATAGTAGTATTTTAATTGTTATGCATTTAAAGAGTTTAGGGGTAAAAGAAGTGGTGGTGAAGGCGGTCGACGAATTGCATGCGGAAATTTTAAAAAGGGTTGGTGCGGATAAAGTGATATTACCAGAAAAGGAAACGGCTGTCCGCTTAGCCAAGGCCTATCGTTCCAAAAGGCTTTTTGAAGTTTTGGAAGTTAATCCCGAATACACGATCGCGGAAATTTCCGCGCCCAAGAGTTTTGCTAATAAAACCTTAAAGGAAATCCGCTTACGAGAAGAGTACGGAATTACGGTCATTTTGATAAAAAGAAAATCCCCGACGATTAACGAAAAGGGTTTGCCCATCATGAAAGAAGAGATTATCGTTTCTCCGAAAGGCGAAGATGCTATTTTGGAAAACGATATCCTAATAGTTTTAGGAAAAGATAAAGATTTGAACAGATTATTAAAAGAATAATGAAAAAGACAAAAAAAGCCACTTACGAAGAAATATTGGAAACTGCCCAGTTTTACCTTTTAAATAAAAATTATGAAAAGGCAATTAAATTGTTTGAAGAAGCCTTAAAAGAAAAACCTGATTACCTTATCTATTACCAATTGGGAATGGCCTATGAAGGTTTAAACGAGAAAGATAAGGCAAAAGAAATGTATCGGGAATGTTTAAAATTAAATCCCAATTTTGAAGAAGCTAATAAAAGGCTTGATGAGTTAATAAAAGAATGAGAATCTTTATTATCTTATTATTAATTTTTTTTATGTGTGGCTCAAAGCCACAAAAATTGGAGGTTAAGATGAAAAGAAAAGCCTTTGTGAGTGGACAATTTTATCCCAGTGATAAAAAAGAGTTAAAGGAAACTATTGAAAATTATTTAAAAAAAGCCGAAGTTTTAGAAATTAAAGAAAAGATTATCGGCATTTTGGTTCCCCATGCCGGTTATCCCTATTCTGGTGGGGTCGCTGCTTACAGTTATAAAGCCATTAAAGATAAAAATATTAACACCATTATTATGCTTGGTCCTTCCCATCAAGCAACTTTTGAGGGTTTTGCTTTATACGGTGATGGTTTTTGGGAAACACCCTTAGGAGAAGTGGCGATTGACGAAGAGGTGGCTAAGAAACTTAAAAGTAAATGTTTGCTTTTAAAAGAGAATAAAAATGCCCACAATTACGAACATTCCTTAGAAGTGCAGGTTCCCTTCTTACAGACCATTTTGAAAGATTTTAAAATTGTCCCGATAATGGTCCTTTTCCCTAAATATGAAGAATGCGAAAGTCTGGCAAAGGCGATTAGTGAGGTGATAAAAGAAAGTAAAAAAAATATCATCTTTTTAATTTCTTCGGATTTGTATCACGGCTATTCTTATAAAGAGTGTGTGGAAACGGATAAAAGAACATTAAATTATATTGAAAAACTTTCACCAAAAGATTTCTATAATGCCCTTTTAAGAGGAGAGGTAGCGGCTTGTGGTGGTTTTCCCATTGTTATTGGGATGTTGATTTGTAAAAATCTTTCCGAAAAGCCTTTTGTCAAAGTATTAAAATATACCAATTCTAATGAAGTAATGGGAGTTAGCAGTGGCTATTGTGTTGGCTATTCTTCGGTCATTTTCACTATCCCCGAAGATAATCGCCAACCACAAAAGAAAGAAGAATTTACGCTTTCGCTAACTGAAGAAGAGAAGAAAGAATTGTTAAATATTGCTCGCCAGACTTTGACAAGTTATCTGAAAGAAAGAAAGATACCGGATTTTAAAATTACCTCGCCTAAATTAAAAGAAAGATACGGCGTTTTTGTTACCTTAGAAAAACACGGCCAGTTAAGGGGTTGTATTGGTTATATTGAAGGGATTAAGCCCCTTTATGAAGGAGTTATTGATAATGCGATTAATGCCGCTTTAAGAGATCCAAGATTTTTACCAGTAAGTTATAATGAATTAAAAGATATTAAGATTGAAATAACTATCTTGTCACCCTTAAAAAGAATAAAAGATTTAAAGGAAATTCAAGTGGGCAAACACGGATTATTTATCAAAAAAGGAATTTATCAAGGTCTGCTTCTGCCCCAAGTTGCCGTTGAATATAATTGGGATCGCGAAACATTTTTAAAACATACCTGCCTCAAAGCCGGCTTAGAAGAAGAAAGTTATCAAGATAAAGATACCGAAATTTATATCTTTGAAGGCTTGATAATTAGCGAATAGTCTCTTTAACAAAAAGGCGGTCTTGTGAAAAAGATCATTTTTTCATTAATCTTTGTTGTTCTTTGGGGTAAAAATTTTTCTTTTGATAAGAAAAGAGCCCTTTTATTTTATGCCTTTCAGAAAAAAGTGTTCTTTTATAATACCAAAAGAAAGGATTTAAGAATCTTACCAGCAGAAATAACTGCTAATAGTGTTATAAATAGTCTTTTTTATTTTAAAAACCGACTATATTTGGCTACGAATGATGGTGTGGAGATTTGGGAGGTGAGTGATTTCTATCATCCTTTTCGTTTAAGCTCCTTTTCGGAAAAATATGCCAATGACCTAAAAGTAATCAATTCTTTTCTCTTTTTAGCAACCAAAGAAAATGGTTTAAAGATTTATGATATTAAAGATATCAATTTTCCAAAAGTGATAGCCAAAGTTAATACCTTCGGAACGCCAACCAATATCTTTATCTTAAGAAATTATTTATACCTGGCTGATAAGGAAGGCGGTTTAAGAATAATTGACATAAAGGATATTTATAATCCTCGGGAGGTGGGATATTATGAAGAAGTAACACCAATTTTCGATGTCTGTGGCGAGAATAATTTGGTCTATTTAGCTTGTGGTAAAAAAGGTTTGGTAATATTAGCTACCAAGTTAAAAAGTTATCCGGAAGAGATAACCCAGTATTCTTCGGAAGGTTATACGACAGCGCTTTTTTTCGCTAAGCCTTATCTTTATTTGGCAAATAATGAAGGTGGCTTAAGGATAATTGATGTGAAAGAGTCTTACTCACCAAAAGAAATTTATTATGATGATGAATATGAAGTGGAAGATGTTTTTGTCAATTTCCCTTATGCCTATGTAGCTACTGAGGATGGTTTAGAAGTAATAAAGATTGGGGAGAAGAAAGAATGGCTTTCTTTTTTAACTAATCTTGCTTATCTTTTCATTTTGCTAATAATTATTTACTATTTATTTTATCGGATTAATAAGATAATAAAAGAATGGAAAGAAAAAAGAGAGTTTTAGATAATGCGCAAAAAATTATGTAAAAGAAAATATATCCGACCGATTAATAAAGAAATTCTGGCCATCACCGTATAACCAAAAGAGGCACCAAAAGCGACCATAATAAAAATTATTCCCAAGCGGGAAAATAATTTTAGTGGGCCTTTAAATTCCTTAGAAAAATAGAAATAGATAATCGTTGAGATCACGCCAATTACTAATAAAATATTATTGATATTAGTTAATGGTAATAAAGTAGCACCAATTTGGGGAATTAAGAAACCTTGAATACTGGCAGTAACTCCTAAACCAGCACCAATTCCAATAGTGAAGGCTAAAGGAATTCTTGATATCCAGGCAGTTTTCGGAAACCAGCGAGTAAGCATTAAAATCCCTAAGATGGCTGGGATTATTAATATCCACTTTTCAATACCCATTTCACTAATAAAGCGGTCAATAAGCATCGGCTTAATATCAAAAGACCAAACATAGATAACCCAAAAGCCAGCCGAAACACCAACATAAATATGTTCTGCCAGTTTGTAGAAAGGATTATCTTTATATAAAAAAGAGAAAATGGCCAAGGTTAAAGTTGCGGCTAACCAAGTGCCAATCATATTTAATATCATTTCTTTCTCCTTAAAATAAAATAACCAATATTACCGATGATGATAAAGATAATTATTAACAAATGAACAAATGATTGTGCCGGCATTCCCAAGATAGCACTACCAGCTTTTCTTACCAGAGTTTCATATTCCGCAGCTCCTTGAAGACCACCAATAAGACCAACAATCTGTTTTGCCTGTAAATAGGGAAACATATCTGGCGCAACCACACCAGTTGTTCCTAAGATTATCTTTTGGTTAAAACGGGCACCAGCAAATTGTACCCAGGCATCACCCGTTGCGCCAGCTTCTAAACCAACTAAAATATCTATCTGTTGATAATTTCTCACTTTTCTCATAAAAGGAAAAGAATCAATGGGAATACCTTTATAATCAGTAGGGAAGAAATCTCGCAACTCTTTACCAATACCAACCATTAAGGCGGTATATCCTGGGCGATAACCAAGATTGACATAATCTTCACCATATTTTTTATTATACTCCTTCGCAACCTGATTTAAAGCCATCTCGCCCAAAGGTAATCCTAATGCCCACTGACCCAATAAAATTACTCTGATATTTTTAGAAAAGCAATGCCTTAAAATGGCAATAAGCATCGGTTGTAATTCTGGTTCGGAAGCCGCATCGTAATCAATAGAAATCATCACGATTGAGCCAGGTTTTAAATTATCAATCTCCTTGAAAGCCATCTTTACCTCTTCGGAAACCCTAATCGGCATTATTATGCGAAAAACCATCGGCAAGCAAACTACTAAGAAAGTTAAAAGATAAATAATTCTTCGGTCAATTGTTGCCAGTTTGGTTAAAAATTCTCTCATTTAGTAATATAAGTTCTTTCAATACCTAAAATTATTCTTATTGACATGGCAATACCGCCCAAGGCCGTACCGATAAAAATTCCCCTTTTGGCAGCATTCTGCGGAATATTCATTATCCAATCACTTATTAAGGCAAAGCCTTGAAGGGAAGCGACCTTTTCGTAAGGAATTTTAAAAATAAAGGCAATTAAAGAAGCAATTCCTTTCCAGATATAACCACCAATTGGCACTCGTCCCAGCATCACAATAGTAGCGGCAATTAGAAGTAAAGTGGCTTCAAAGGTTCTTGCCCGAAAAGCCCGATAGGCGGCGGAAGCAATAAAGAAAGCCAGTAAAGCAAACATTGTTGCTTGGAGCGGAATGATCACATAGGTATAGAGAAACATAAAAGGCGAATTTAAAGCAAAGGGCGTTTTAAATTTAAACCAGGAATAGAATCCTAACAGTAAAGTTAAAAATAAAGAAAGAATTAAAAGAAAACTGTGGATATTAAATTCTTTTTTTAATTTACTCAAATGATATCTAACTAAACTGTCCAAGCCAAGTAAGACGGTAAAACCTGAGATTATTGAATACCAGATTAAAAACCTTTGTTCTAAATCACCGAAAGGTTTATGGGGAATAAAGAAGGTGATAATTAAAAGCATGCCGGTAAAAAAAGTAATGATTAACGGTAATTGGTGTCTAATCATTTTAGGATAAAAATATTGTTTATAAATTGGAAAAGATTATTTATAAAAGTAAAGTTTTTAAAAATTACTGCTAAAGTAGCCACGATTGTCGCCACAACAAAAATAATTAAAATTATTGCCTTTAAGAAATCTTCGCCTTTTAAAGAACCCAGCATGTGGGGTTCCGGTTTCAAATAACAAGAAGCCGCAAACATCTCTTCACCAATTAAGGTATAATCGCAAGCCGCAATAAAGAATGGTAACTGGGTGATGGCGGTTGTTCCGGCAATTTGGATAGCCCCAACTGAATGGCCAGTCTCGGCCAAAATTAAAGATTCCGCAAAGAAATAACCTTGCCAAAAGATTGCTCCGGGTTTTTCTCGTAAAATAATTCCGTCACAACCAGCAGCATAACCAAATTGGTCAGAAGTTAAATAAGTAATATCTCCTTCTTTATAAAGATCTGGTCGATTGGCCTCTAAATAAGCCTCTTTTACCGTCTCTTGAGCAGCAGCCATGACAATTGGGTCATAGTTAGGGATTAAAAGCCTTGTTCCGTATTCCGCACATTTTTTAGCAATTTTGGAAAGGATTGATAAAGCAGCAATGGTTACCACATCGGTAATAAAACCCAGACCAAAGGAAAATAAAATTGGTCGGCCCATTTCCGTAGCCCGACCAACCGCATCATCAATCGCATCTAAACCAGCAATCTTGCGGACAAATAATTTTTCTCCTTTCTTCGCTTTTTCAATATAATATAAAAAGACTATAAAGAGAATGATCGTAATGATTAATACATTTAAACGGTTGCTATTAAACCATTGGGGAAAAGAACGGATAGGGCCAATAATTTCTGATTTTAAAGTATCTTTTTCTCTTATTGCCCATATTTGATAGTAATAATCTTTACCATCAGTTAAACCTTTATCCTCATAGGTATTATATTGAGAGAGGACAAAACCAGCATTTATAAATTCCTTTCCTTTTTCTTTTCGATAGATCTCAAAAAATTTTATCGGGTTGGTATCGGAGATAAATTCTTCTTTTAACTGCCATTCCAAAGTAATACTGCCACCTTCATCGGCGGGAGTATCATAACCTTTGATACTTTGGAAATAACTATTCTGAAAAATAAGAAAAATAATTAAAAGCATTTCAATAATTATAGAAAAATTTTAGAATATTTCAATTATTTTGACAATAAAAAGATTTTAATTAAAATAAAGAGATATGAAAAGAATTTTGATCAAAGATTTAAGGAAGCATCTCAATAAGGAGGTTTTGCTCTATTGTTGGGTTGAAGGAATTAGAAAAATTGGTCGTTTGCAATTTTTTATTCTCCGCGACCGGAGTGGTCAGATTCAAGGGATTTGTGATAAAGATATTGAAAATCTTTCTAAGGTGGAAAAATCGGCGGTCTGTAAAATTTGGGGGAAAGTAAAAGAAGAAAGTCAAGCCCCTCAAGGAATTGAAGTTGATATTAGTAAGATTGAGATTCTAAATTTACCGAAAGCAGTTTTGCCCTTTGAATATTATCGCGACCTCTCGCTTTTAAATTTAAAATTGGACACGATTTTAGATTACCGCCCTTTAAGTTTAAGAAATATAAAAATTGGTAATATCTTTCGAATAAAAGAGGCGATTGTTAAATGTTTCCGCAATTTTTTGGCAAAGAACGATTTTTTGGAAGTTCATACTCCCAAGATTGTCGCTTCGGGAACCGAAGGGGGGACCCAACTTTTTAAAGTGGAATATTTTGAGAAGGTTGCTTATTTAGCCCAAAGCCCCCAATTTTATAAACAGATGCTGGTGGGAGCTGGTTTTGAAAGGGTTTATGAAGTGGGTTTTGTTTATCGGGCAGAAGACCACGAGACATCAAGACATTTAAACGAATATCTTTCATTGGATTTGGAGATGGGCTTTATTGAAGATGAAGAGGAGATAATGACTTTAGAAGTAAAGTTTTTGAAATACCTATTTAAATATTTAAAAAAGAATTATTCGGAAATTTTAAAAGATTACCAAATAGAATTGGAAGAGATTAAAGATATCCCGCGGATTCCTTTTTATGAAGCCAAGGAAATCTTAAAAAAAGAATATAATAAGGAAGAAAAAGGCGATGATTTGTCACCAGAAGAAGAAAGGTTTTTATGTGATTATTCTTTAAGGAAATACGGAACCTCCTTTGTTTTTATTACCAAATTTCCCACCAGTGCCCGACCTTTTTACACCATGCCCGATAATAACCCCATTTATTCTCGCGGTTTTGACTTATTATACAAAGGTATGGAAGTAACCACTGGTAGCCAAAGGATTCATGATTATGATATGCTTTATGAAAATATAAAAAAATTTGGGTATAACCCAGAGAATTTTCGTTTTTATTTAGAGATCTTTAAATACGGTATGCCTCCTCATGGCGGTTTGGCAATCGGTTGCGAAAGGCTTACCCAACAACTGCTAAATTTAAAAAATATTAGAGAAGCCAGTCTTTTCCCCCGTGACCGCTATCGGTTAGTACCATGATAAAAAAAGTAACCTTAGGAAAACTTTCTAAAGATAAAGAAGTTATTTCTTTGATTAATTCGGCTGATAAGCAATTAGCCATGATTGGCTATACGGAACACGGTTTAAGGCATGCTCGTTTGGTTGCGGAAAGGAGTTATTATATTTTAAAGAAATTAGGGTATGAAGAAAGAAAAGCAGAACTGGCAGCAATAACTGGTTTTTTACACGATATTGGTAATGTTGTTAATCGGGATAAGCATGAACATATGTCCGCCATCCTTGCTTATCAAATATTAAAAAGGATGAAGATGCCTTATTCCGAAATTTTGGAAGTAGTTGCCGCTTTGGGTAATCATCACGAAGAAGATGGTACTCCGATTTCGGAAATTTCTGCGGCTTTGATAATTGCTGATAAATCGGATGTTCACCGGACAAGGGTAAGAAATCCGGAGTTTGTAAAATTTGATATCCATGACCGAGTTAATTACGCGGTAACGAAATCGGTGTTAAATGTTGATAATAAAAGAAAAAAAATAATCTTTGATTTAGAAATTGATATTAAGATTGCCCCGGTAATGGAATATTTTGAAATTTTTTTAAACCGAATGATAATGGCGCGAAGGGCTTCGCTCTTTTTGGGGTGTCAGTTTGAGCTTTATATCAATCAAGCAAAATTGGTTTGATGGAAGAAGTCATTAAAAAAGTTATTGCTTTAGCAAAATTAAAATTTGACAAGGAAGAGTTGGAAGGTTTTGTTAAGGAATGCTCAAAAATTGTTGAATATTTTCAAAAGATAAAAACATTACAAAAGCCTGAGAAAAAAGAAGGTCTTTATTTTCTTTATCAGTTAAAATGCCCCTTACGGGAAGATAAAGTAAAAAGTTTTAAAAACGATTTTTTAAAAAATTCCCCCCGCTATCAAGAAGGTTATTTTAGAATTAAAAAAATTCTTTAATGGAACTTTTAAGATTAAAAATTAGCCAAATCCAAGAGAAAATAAAAAAGGGAGAGCTTACTTATTCTAATTTAATAGAAATCTTTTTAAGAAGAATTGAAGAAAATAAAGATTTAAACTGTTTTATTTCCATTTTTAAAGAAAAAGCCCGAGAAAAGGCAGCTTTCTGTGATAAAGAATTTAAGGAAAAAAGGGCGATAAAGAGTTTGCTTTTTGGTATTCCTATTGCGGTAAAAGACAATATTGCTTACGAAAACGAAAAATTAACCTGTGCTTCCAAGATATTGGAAAATTTTATCTCGCCTTACTCAGCCACGGCGGTCAAACGATTAGAAGAAAAAGGAGCAATAATTATTGGGAAGACTAATTTAGATGAATTTGCCATGGGTTCTTCCAATGAGTTTTCTTATTTTGGTCCAGTTCTAAACCCAATAAATAAAGAATATGTTCCTGGCGGTTCTTCTGGTGGTAGTGCTTGTGCGGTTGGTGGCAATTTGGTGCCGGTTGCTTTAGGTTCGGATACCGGTGGTTCCATTAGGCAACCAGCCGCCTTTTGCGGTGTTTACGGTTTAAAACCGACCTATGGTCGGGTATCAAGGTTTGGTTTAGTTGCCTTTGCTTCTTCTTTAGATGTGATTGGGGTTATTGCGCGGAATGTTGAAGATTGTGCGCTGGTTTTACAAGCAATTAGTGGTGTTGATGAAAATGATGCCACGACGGTTAACTATCCAGTTCCTGATTATTTACCTTTAAAAAATAATTTAAAAAATTTAAAAGTCGGAATAAGTAAGGATTTCTTTCTTAAAGAGATGGATGAAAGGTTAATAAAAATTTATGAAGAATTTTTTAAAGAACTTCAAAAAAACGGCGTAAAACTGCGGGAAATTTCTTTACCAACAATCAAATACGGAATTTATGCTTATCATCTTATTGCTACCTGTGAAGCTTCCTCTAATTTAGCCCGATATGACGGGTTGCGGTACGGTTTAAATTTGACAGCAAAGGATATTGATGAAATTTATTTAAAAACGAGAAGTGAAGGTTTTGGCCAGGAAGTGAAAAGAAGGATTGTTTTGGGAACTTATGGACTTTCTAAGGGCTATTACGAAGAATATTATGCTCAAGGGCTGGCGGTAAAGAGAATGATTTATGAAGATTTTCAAAAAGCCTTTGAAGAAGTGGATATCATCTTGGCACCAGTTTCACCAACTTTACCATTTAAATTGGGTGAAAGATTAACCGACCCAATAATGATGTATCTTTCCGACATTTTTACCGTACCGGCTTCCTTAGCCGGCTTGCCGGCTTTAGCCCTACCTTTAAAAGAAAAGATTGATAATTTTCCGATAAGCATTCAGCTTATCGGCAGACATTTTTGGGAAAAAGAGCTTTTAGATTTTGCTTATGGAATTGAAGAATTATAAGGTAATAATCGGTTTAGAAATTCACTGCCAATTAAAGACCGAAACCAAACTTTTCTGTTCTTGTGCTAATAGTTTTGCTGCCCCTCCCAATACTAATGTCTGCCCAATTTGTTTAGGTTATCCGGGAACATTACCAGTTCTTAATAAAAAAGCCGTTTTTTTAGCTTTAAAGTTAGCTTTAGCATTGAATTGCGAAATTGCTCGAGAAAGTTATTTTGCCCGCAAACATTATTTCTATCCCGATTTACCAAAGGGTTATCAAATTACTCAATATAAAAATCCTTTGGCTTATAATGGCTATCTTTTAATTAATAATAAAAAAATTAACATCCGAAGAATCCATTTAGAAGAAGATAGTGGCAAACTTATTCACACCGCTAACGAAACTTTAATTGATTTTAATCGGGCTGGTATTCCTTTGGTGGAAATTGTTACTGAACCCGATTTTGAAAATCCTTTGGAGGTTTGTGAGTTTATTGAAAAATTAAAGCAGATTTTAATCTATTTGGATATTTCTGATGCGGATATGGAAAAGGGTAATTTGCGCTGTGAGCCGAATATCTCTTTAGAATATAACGGAAAAGCCTTTGAAAGAAGGGAGATAAAAAATTTAAATTCAATAAAAAATGTGAAAGAGGCATTGGAATACGAGATTAATTATCAAAGAAGTCTATTGAAAGCAGGAAAAGAGATAGTCCGGGCAACTTTACTTTGGAATGAAAAAGAAAGAAAGACCGAAGTAATGAGAAGAAAGGAAGAGGAAGAAGATTATCGCTATTTTTTAGAACCCGATTTACCACCTTTGGTGATTAGCGAAAAGGAGATTGAAGAAGCCAAAAAAGAACTAAAAGAATTACCCGAAGAAAGAAAGAGAAGATTTTTAAAAGAATACCATTTAAAAGAAGAGATTTGCGAAATAATTATTAGCGATAAAAAATTATGTGACTATTACGAAAATTTAATGAAGTTAGTAAAAGATAAAAACTTGGCTACCAATTGGTTGGTAAACGAAGTTTTAAGAATTTTAAACGAAAAAAATATAACTATTGAACAATTCCCTTTAGAAATTAATGAGCTGGCTTATTTTTTAAATTTATTAAGTGAAAGAAAACTGCCGATGGGAAACATCAAGAAAATTTTTTACGAACTGGTTGAAAAGAAAATTAAAATTTCCGACCTTTTAAAATTAACCAGCAAAGAAAAAGAAGAGGATTTGACAGAAGTGATTAAAGAAATTTTGGCAAAAGAGAAAGTGGTTGTTGAGAAATATAAGCAAGGCAAAAAAGGTGTTATTGGTTATTTGATTGGCGAAGTGGTGAAAAGATATGATGGTAAAATTGACCCAAGGGAAGTGAAAGCGAAGTTAATAGAAATATTAGAGAAAACTTGAAATTTCTTAATAATTTTTTTATAATATTTTAAATTGGGGGTGTAGCTCAGACTGGGAGAGCATCTGCTTTGCAAGCAGAAGGTCGGCGGTTCGAATCCGCTCACCTCCATTTAATATTGAATTTTTTTATTATTTTTAAAAGAAAGTTCTTCTTTAGAAGATTTTTTTAATAAGATTGATACATTAACTTTAGAAGAAAAAGAAAAATCCGCGGACATACTTTTTGAATTTGGAATTGAAAATTATCTTAAAGGTGATTGGAAAAAAGCAATAAAATTTTATGAAAAGGCATTAGCTATCTATAAGGAGTTTAAGAACCAAAAAGGCGAGTCAGCCTGTTATGGTAATATTGGTAATATTTATTCTCATTTAGGTGAGTATGAAAAAGCTTTGGAATATTATAATAGCATTAGCGATAGATAAGGATTTAAAGGATAGAAAAGTTAAGTCAAGATGTTAAAAATTCCTAATTTCTTATTTCTGCCAATTATAATTATCTTTGTTATTTTAATCTTCCTCATTTTTTATAAAATCCAAAAGATGTTTATTTAGATAATAAAAGAAAGATACCAATAAGGCGATATAGGGGGTAGCTCCCTATAATTTTTCTCAAATTTAGGTAAATTATTATATTTCAATTACTTAAATAAATTTTTAGGCTTTTAAAAAGTTTCCTAATAGGAAAGTTTCAATATTTTATAAGTTATTTAATTTCAATATCTTAACCTATATTTCAAAAAACTTGAATCTTAGATTTTTTTATTTATCCTAAAATTATGAATTTTTCCAGGGTTATCGGCAATTTGTTGAAAGAATTAAGAAAGGAAAAAGGGCTAACTTTAAAAAATATTGCCTATTATTGTAAAAAGAAGATAAGTTATCTTTCCAAATTAGAAAAAGGGAAGATAAAAGAACCATCAATAAATCTTATTTTAAATTATTTAAGAGCCTTACATCTTCCTTTTAGCAAATTTTTTGCCCAAATTGATGAATTAGAGTTTAAGAGGTTATTGAATAAAGAGGAAAGAAATAAAAAATTAAAAAAATATCTTTTAGGTATAAGATATCAGAAAAAGCCAGTGATTAATTATCCTCGCTACCTTTCTCAAAAGATAGAAAACCTTCTTTTACCTCTTAATATTCCTAAGGATTTAATCAAAAAATATGAGAAATATTCTGAAAAGATTTTTGAAGCCCTATTGGAAGGAAAAGATATTGAAAAAATAAAAGTGGAAGGTTTGGCTGGTGATAAAATGGCGATGATTAAAAAATTAACCAAAAAAGCTTACCAAAGAGAAATAAAAAGGAAAAGGCAAGTAAAACCAATTACTGACGAGAAGATTAGGAAGATGGTTGAAGGTTTCCAGCAATATCAAAAAGAATGGCAGGCAATTGAAAGTGAGGCGAAAAAATTGCTTTTTAATAAGGGGATAAAAGTACTTCAACTGAAAGATTATCTAAACCAAATTCGGAAATACCATTCTTTAAAAAGAAAAAATAAAATAAAAAAAATTTTAAAATGGGAAGAAACGATTGAAAAATCTCCTTTGGATAAAGAAGTTATCAAAGCCTTAAAAGCAATTGTTGACCAAGTTGTTAAATAATCTTGTCAATAATTCTGTTTAAATCTTCCTCCGAATAGAATTCAATTATGATGTTTCCGCCTTCTTCTTTTTTATTAATGGTTACCTTTGTTCCCAGATATTCTTTTAGCCTTTCCTCCAAATCTAAGAGAAAGGGGTCTTTTTCTTCTTTCTTACTTCTCTTTCTTTTCTTCTCTTCTAAAGAAGCAATTTTATTTTCCAATTGTCTTACCGAAAGACCATCACTGATTATCTTTTCCGCCCATTGCTCTTGGAGCTGGCGGTCGGCTAAAGAAAGGAGAATTTTGGCGTGCCCAACGGTAATTAAACCACTGGCTAAATAATCCCTTACTTTCGGTGGCAAAGTTAATAATCTTAACATATTGGTAATGGTTGCCCTTTCTTTGCCCACTTTTTCGGCAATCTTTTCGTGGGTATAGTTAAATTCTTCAATCAAACTTTTATAACCCAAGGCTTCTTCTATTGGGTTTAAATCTTCGCGGTGTAAATTTTCAATCAAGGCCATTTCGATCATTTCCGGCTCGCTCACATTTTTTACAATTACTGGCACTTCGGTAAGTCCGGCTAATTTTGCTGCCCGCAATCTTCTTTCGCCCATAATTAATTGATAACCTTCGCGCGTTCTTCTCACCACTAAAGGTTGTAAAATTCCTTTTTCTTTAATAGAATTGGCCAATTCTTCTAAACTTTTTTCATCAATCAATTTTCTTGGTTGATAAGGATTTAATTTTATTTCCTCAATCTTTAAATAAATAACTTCATTTTCTAAAATTTTTTTGGCTTCTTCGGAAATGAGGGCGTTAAGCCCTTTTCCTAAAGCTTTATGTTTCATTTTTCTTCTCCTCGTGGTTTAAAATTTCACTGGCTAATCGGAGATAAGCTTGGGCACCCAGTGAAGTTATGTCGTATTGAAAAATAGTCTTCCCAAAACTGGGTGCCTCGGCTAAACGAACACTGCGCGGAATGACTGTTTGGAAGACTAATTCTTTAAAAAAGTTTCTTAATTCTTCTTCTACCTGTTTGGTTAAGTTAAGTCTTGGTTGATACATGGTTATTAAAATTCCTTCAATCCTTAAATAAGGATTAAGATTTTTTTTCACCAGATTGATAGTATCTAAAAGTCGGGAAATACCTTCTAAGGCGTAATATTCTGGTTGTACTGGTATTAAAACGCTATCACCAGCTACCAGCCCGTTGATTGTTAAAATTCCTAAGGAGGGGGGACAATCAATAATAATAAAAGAATAATTAGCTTTTATCTTTTCTAAACTGTTTTTTAATAAAAATTCCCGATTTTCAATAAAAGGGAGTTCAACTTCGCAGCCAGCGAGATGAATATTAGCGGGTAATAAGTCAAGGTTCTCAAAGATGTTAGGAATAATTATTTGGTCAATATTAGCTTTTTCTAAAAGCAGGTCATAAACGGAAAATTTTAAATTTTTTTTGTCAATGCCTAATCCCAAAGTTGCGTGGGCTTGCGGGTCGATATCGCACAAAAGAATTTTTTCTTTTCTTAAGGATAAAGCAGCCGAAAGGTTGATGGCGGTTGTCGTTTTGCCCACACCACCTTTTTGATTAGCGATAGCAATTATTTTGCCCATTCTTAATTTAATATAACTTAAAATTTTAATAAGTCAATAAATAAGTTTGTTGACTTTAAGATAAATTTTAATATAATTTATCTATGCCTGTTGGTAAAAGACCAATAGTGATTCCGGAAAAAGTGAAAGTGGAATTAAAAGATGAGGAGCTATTTGTTTCTGGTCCCTTAGGGACATTGAATATGAAAATCCATCCGGCAGTGGATGTTATTTTGGAAAACAATCAAATCACGGTAAAAGAGAAAAATCCCAAAGCAAAGAAATTTCGGGGATTAATGTGGTCGTTGATAAATAATATGGTGATTGGTGTTACCAAAGGATTTGAAAAAATATTAGAATTGCGCGGTCAAGGATATCGGGCACAAAAGACCAAAGAAGGACTTCAGCTCTTTGTTGGTTTTTCCCATCCAGTAAATTTCCCCCTACCTAAAGGAATAGCGGTTGATGTTCGGCAGGCACCAAATCCTGATGACCCAAAAACACCTTTGACCGAGATTGTGGTTAAAGGGATTGATAAATATCTTGTTGGTCAAGTGGCGGCTAATATTAGAAAGATTAAACCTCCGGATAGTTATAAAGGAAAAGGGATAAGATATAAAGGGGAAATAGTAAAACTGAAACCGGGAAAGAAAGCGGTTTCGGCTACTTAATCTTTACATCAAAAGCCCACCATCAACCCTTATTACTTGGCCAGTAATATAACTGGCCAAATCACTACAGAGAAAAAGACAGACATTAGCCACTTCTTCCGGAAGGCCGAATCTTTTTAAGGGTATTAAAGAAAGATATTTCTCTTTGATTTGGGGACTTAATTTCTCGGTCATCGGCGTTTCGATAAAACCAGGGGCGATGGCGTTAACGGTAATATTTTTACTGGCAACCTCTTTGGCAACACTTTTGGTAAAAGCAATAATACCGGCTTTGGCCGCCGCATAATTTGCTTGACCAATATTTCCCATCTCACCGATTATGGAAGCGATATTTACAATTCTTCCCCAACGCTTTTGTAGAAGATAGGGGAGAACCGCCTTGGTAAAATTAAAGGTGCCTTTTAAATTAACATCAATCACCTTTTGGAAATCTTCTTCACTCATTTTGATAAGTAAAGCATCACGGACAATGCCGGCATTGTTGATAAGGATATCAATTCCGGAAAAATCTTCAACGATTTTTTTAACAATATCGTTTACCTCTTGATAATTACTCACATCCACCTTGTAGGCCAAACTTCGACCACCAATAATTTCTAACTCTTTTTTGGTAAGTTCAGCCGTCTCTTGGTTAATATCACAAACCGCAATAAAGGCTTCAAATTCCGCAAATTTTTTGGCAATCGCTTTGCCAATACCTTGTCCGGCACCGGTGATGATTATTTTTTTCTCTTTAAAATTAAACATCTTTACTCCTTTTATCTGATAATTGTAACGAATCCTTTTTTTCTTTCAATAATCCCTTCGCTTTCTAATTCGATAAGATAAAGATAAAGACCGCTACTAACTTCTTTACCATTTTTATTTTTCATATCCCAAAAACCACTGCGTCTTTCGGGTTTTATTTCTTCGGGTATCTTTTTTAATTCCCTTACCAAATTGCCATTTAAAGTAAAAATTTTTATTTTAAAGGGAGGATATTTATCTTTAAGCTTTAAAGTATCGCTTGGTTCGTAATTGATAATTAAATAAGGGTAAGGGTTATCTTTAAAAATGAAGGGGTTAGGATAGGCATAAACCTTTCCTAAAAATAACGGTTTAATTTCTAAGTCACAATAAATTAAATTATCTAAATATTTGATATTATAAATTTTTACCCCGCTCGGAGTGCCGTCATAAAAATTGGTTGACGGTGTGGTTAAATCGCTTACTCCCAGACTGTCATTTTGCCAAAAATCGTAAGCGGTGCCTAAATCTTTTAATAGATAATTTTTCTCGCGGTCGCCTTGTAAGATACCAACCAAAGGATTTTTTTCATCGTCGTTATTACTTTTTTCTTCGTCGATATGATAGATTAATAAACCATCATTAGGTAAAGATTGGTCAAAGCCGATTCTTCTTCGGTGTTCTAAAAGAAAATATTCACCCTTTCCTTTTTGGTTAAAAAGCCAATCAGCCGTGGAATTTGGATTTTCTAATATTCTAATTCCGTAAGGTAAAATTGTGGAGGAAGGGATTGCCATCTCTTTTTTTTCTGTTAAATAACCTTTTTGTAAGGAATCAGGATTTACCCATCCTAAAAGATATTTACACCAAAGAGAAAGATGAGTGGGAGAAGAGCCGTAAGGTTCATTTTCACTTTTTCTTGCCCAACCACCACTGGCCATTAGACAGAAAATTCCTAAGCCGTAAGAAGAATAATCGGTATCATACAAATCGGGTAAACCTAAGAGATGTCCAAATTCGTGAGCAAAGACACCAATGGTTATTAACTTACCATCTTGAAATCTTTCCGGTTGGATAGTATAAAGATTAACATAAACACCATCATCAGTAAGATAAGGTCCCGGCGAGCCCGCACTCCTGTCCGCCAATTCCCATTTGTGTGACCAGAGGTCATTTCTATTCTGAGTTTCTTCCGCTCCTGGACCACTATGAACGATTATTAAATTATCTACATAACCATCATTATCTTCATCATAGTCACGAAAGTTAATTTCCGCATCACAAATTTTTATCAGGTCAACCACCAAACCTTGAGAATTGTGGGGATAATTTCCATAAATACCAAAATTACTATCAACATAATAATTATAATTATTATTCAAACAAAACCAGCCATAAGCTTCACCAGTAATTAATAAATTTCCATAGGAGACTTCATAATAATAATCTCTCAATGAGTTGTTATTCTCTTTAAAAAGCAGGTCAGAAAAATTTCTCTGCTCATAAAGAAAAAGATTATCAGGGAAATATACTAAAATAACCAGTAATTTTTTAATTCCCGTTGTCCTTTTGGTGATTGCTGGTTTTTCAATTTGGTAAGGGAATTTTATTTTAAATTTGGAAGGAATTTTTTTTTCGTATAAAAATAAAGGGGGCATAGAAAAAAGAGAAGAGAGAAAGAAAAAAAGCCAGGAAAGCCGGAACAAAATTCTATGCTTCGCGCGGTATTTCTTTTGGTTTTAAAAGTTCAGCAATTTTTTCTAACAGCTCTTCTTTATTTAAAGGTTTTGTTAAATAAAAATCCGCACCCATTCCTAATCCCCGTTCTTTATCTTCAGGATTGGTTCGCGCCGTAATCATAATGAGCGGTATTTTTTTATATTGCTCACTAAATTTTAAAAGTCGACAAACGGTAAAGCCATCAAGTTTGGGAAGCATAAGGTCTAAAATAATCAAATCCACTTTATATTTACGAGCCAGATTTAAAGCCTCCATGCCGTCGGCAGCCGTATAGACTTGATAACCAGCATTTTCCAATTGATATTTTAAAATTTCTCTTAAATTCTCCTCATCTTCTACCAATAATATTTTATGCTTATTTTCCATATTATTTTTGGGTTAATGGTATTAAAATATTAAAAGTACTACCTTTTAAACCATTACTTTCTACCCAAATTTCTCCTTTGTGAAGTTTGATAATATTTTTAACAATGGCTAAACCTAAACCAATTCCCTTTACTCCTGGTTTTAACTCCACCCTTTCAAATTTTTCAAAAATTTTTTCCTGATATTCTTTAGGAATGCCCGGTCCTTCATCGGCAATCCGGATTAAAAGATAAGGAATTCCTGATTTTAATTTTTTCTCTTTTATAATTTTGGCATTGGGTTCAAGCTTTTGAATTTCAATAGTAATTTTACCACCTTCCGGCGAGTATTTAATGGCGTTATCAAGAAGGTTATTTATTACTGAAGAAAAGCGGTCAGGGTCGAGTTCTACTTTGGGCAGATAAGCGGGAAATTTTTTTTCAATGCGGAGATTTTTTTTCTCATAAAAAATTTGGAAACTGGTTAATGATTTATTAATCAATTGTTGGATTTCCGTTGGCTGAAAATTAAGCTTTATTTTTCCCGTTTCCAACCGCGAAACTTCAATTAGATTATCAATTAAATGGAAAAGTCGAAATAATTCCTCAAAGATGATATTAAAAAGCCTTTCGCCCTCTTTCGGCAATTTTCCTTTAGCCATTTCCGAAAGAAGAGCTGCCGCTTCTTTAATAGTTGTCAAGGGACTTCGTAAATCGTGAGAAACCATGGCAAAATAATCGGTTTTTAATTTTTCCAACTCTTTTAATTGGGTAATATCCCGAAAGAAAAAAATCAAAGAATGAACGCCATTTTTAGCAATGGGGACAATCCTTAATTCCGTATCGATGGGAAATTTTTGTTTATGAATAATTTGGATTTCAAAATGTAAGGGCAAAAGGACACTTTCCGGATTGTCTAAAATATTTTTAATTTGGTTTTTATCTTTTGGCGAAAGCAGTTCTAAAAAATCAATATTTTTCAACTCTTCTTGGGTATAACCAGTTAGTTCTTCTAAGCGGCGATTTGTTAAGATAAGCTTTTTTTCTTTAAAAATACAGATACCGTCAATGGCGTTTTCCATAATTTCGTGATAAATATTGGTAGAAATAATTATTTCTTTTTCTAATTCTTTTTCTTTTTCAATGGGGAAAAAAGAAAGCAGATAACCTAAAAATTCTTTATCTTTGAATACGGGCGAAAAGAAAACCCGCGTCGGCAGAAAATTTCTTTTTATCCGAAAATCTAAGCTGAAAGATTTTTCTTTATTTTCGCGGAAATATTCTTCTACCCACCTTTTATCTTCTTCAATTATTATTTCTGGCCAATTTTTTTCAATTAATTCTTCTTGACGGAATTGAGAGAGAAAAAGAAAATTATTATTGACAAACTTAATACGTCCTTCTTTATCAAAATAAATTAAACCAAACTGAAAAGTATTGCCAAAAATATTAAAAAATTCTTCAATCATTTAGATAATAATTTTAGGTTTAAAATTTTTAAAAATCAATATTTAATTAGTAATTACTAATTTTTGGCAATTTTTATCTTTAATAAAATAAACTCCCTTTTTTAAGAAATTTGGTTTTACTTCTTTACCCAGTAAATCAAAAATTTTCTTTTTTGATAAATTATTTTTTCTAAAAGTAATTTTTTGTTCTTTCTTTTGGGAAAGATTACTGGCCATTCCGATAGCAAATGGTCGGGGAGTTAAGGTAGAAATAGTTTCGGCAGAGGTTATTAAAGTTAATTTTAAATAACAATTATTGCTCATAATATTGGGGATATGCCATTGGTAAAAACCGGTATTAGGATAAGAATCAATAAGTACTGTAAAAGGTCCATTAGGACCATTGCTGGAAAATTCAATTTTTACATAAGAGGGATTTTGGGGATGATTAGGAACCGCCGAAAGCCACCTTATGAAATTAACCGCATTGGGCTGAAATCTTTCATAACCATGAGGAAAAACGGGATAAATATTCAATCTTTGGGCCAAAGAAGTTTCTTTAAAAAATCTTGCCCGATTTCGGTAATTTGGCCAAGAACCTTCCCGGGCTACTAAAATTATATCCGGATAGCCATTATGGTCACAGTCACCACCCACTTTTAATTCTTGGCCGGTTCCGGGGCTGGGAGTGTTAATAGTGACTACTTCTTGCCATTCTCCTTGACCATTACCTAAATAAACTTTTAAAACACCATTGCCTTGAGCAATAACATCAATAAAGCCATCGACATTCATATCGAAAAGTTGAACTCTTTGAAAACTTCCTGTTCTGGGAAGATTGCCCGAAAAATTTTCCCAACTATCGCCTTCTTCATTAAATATCCAAACTTCAATTCCTCCTTGGGGATTAATGAACCCTAAATCCCAACCACCATCATTATCCACATCATTTAAAGCCACACTTAAATAACCACTATTTCCCGGGGAAGGTAAATTACGATGCGCTAAAAAGAAATTACCATTTCCGTCACCAAAATAGACACTACCAAATTGATGGGCAGAAGCGAAATCCACATTACCATCTTTGTTGACATCACCAAAAACAAAATCCATATTAGAATTACCACCTATAAAACCAAAACTCCTTCGCCAAACTCCGTTTCCTAAATTTAAATAAATGTGGATACCATCATCATACCCAAAAGAATTGGAGCCAATATCCAAAAATCCATCATTGTTAACATCGGCAAAATCAGTACCAAACATTCCCCAATCTTGCCCGTGGGTAGCTAAACTATCATCCCAAGGAAACCAGTTGCGGCCAGTTCCGTCACCCAAAGCTACTTCCATCAACTGGTCGCCGAAATCATCGGAAGAGTAATTATGATGCATACCATAACCCACATCTAACTGACCATCATTATTAACATCACCGTAAGCAATGCCACCATAACCAAAATTACCACTCATATAAACTTGCCAATTTCCTCTACCATCGCCAAACCACACCATTATTCCGTGTTGGTCAGTGTTTATGTAAGGTGAGCCGTGATCACCGATGGAAATTAAATCTAAATTGCCATCACAATTTATATCAACCATTTCAATTTCTAACCGCCCACCTTCTAAAGTTGGGGGAATAAGACCATTTGAAGATTCTTGATATTCTAAAAGAGAAATAAAGAAAAACAAAAGAATCATAGTAAAAAATTATAGTTATTCTGTTTGAAAAAATCAATATTTTTTCTATAATTTTTACTATGAATACTTGGTATTATTTTGCTCCAGTAAGTTCAATTATTGCAATTTTATTTGTAATTTATTTAATACTCAAAATCTTTAAAGAAGACGAAGGTGACCCAGAGATGCGAAGGATTGCGGAAGCAGTGAGAGAAGGGGCAACCGCTTATTTGAAAAGACAATACCAAGTGGTGGCTATTTATTTTTTAATTCTTTTTGTTATCTTAATCTATCTGGCTTTAAATAAGATGCTCCCCATCTTTGTTCCTTTTGCTTTTATTACCGGAGGTTTTTTTTCCGGACTTTCTGGCTTTATAGGAATGTCAATCGGTGTCCGGGCTTCTTCCCGAACTACCAATGCTTGCAAAAGATCCCTTAATGCCGGATTAAGAATTGCCTTTTCTTCCGGAATGGTGATGGGTTTAGTAGTGGTAGGCTTAGCCTTATTAGATTTAGCGATTTGGTATTTTATATTATCAAAGGTTTATTCCTCCTTAGATGTGTTTGCCCGAATGGAGAAGATAACTTCTACGATGTTAGGTTTTGGCATTGGTGCTTCTTCCCAAGCACTTTTTGCGAGGGTGGGTGGCGGTATTTATACTAAAGCTGCCGATGTTGGTGCTGATTTAGTAGGTAAAGTAGAAGTTGGCATTCCGGAAGATGATCCAAGGAATCCAGCAGTAATTGCCGATAATGTCGGTGATAATGTTGGTGATATTGCGGGAATGGGAGCCGACTTATACGAATCCTATGTCGGTTCAATTGTGGCGACAATGGCGCTTTCTTGTGCTGCTGGATTAAAAGAAAATGGCGTTCTTTTGCCGTTAGTAATTGCTGGTATCGGAACAATCGCTTCCATTATTGGCTATTTTTTTGTCCGAGCAAAAGAAAAAGCAAGTCAAGCGGTTTTACTCGCTGCTTTGAGGAGAGGAATTTATTTAACTGCTTTTTTAGTGGCCCTATTTGGTTTTTTTGTAGTGAAAGCTATCCTTGGTAAGGAATATATTAACATCTATTGGGCAATTCTTGCCGGTCTTTTAGCAGGAATTGGCATTGGCTTTTTTACTGAATTTTTTACTTCCGATGCTTATTTGCCAACCCGCAGTTTAGCCCACGCCGCCACGGCTTCGTCAGCCACAGTGATCATTGAAGGAATTTCTGTAGGTATGCTTTCTACTTTACCAGTGGTGTTCATTGTTAGTACAGCGGTGATGTGTAGTTTCTTTTTGGCGGGTGGTTTTACCAATTCTTTTTTAGGTCTTTATGGAATTGGAATTTCTGCTGTCGGAATGCTTTCAACCTTAGGCATTACTTTAGCTAGCGATGCCTACGGTCCCGTAGCGGATAATGCTGGTGGCAACGCCCAGATGTCTAATCAAGCATCTTATGTGCGCGAAAGGACCGATGCTTTAGATGCTTTAGGAAATACTACTGCGGCTACTGGAAAGGGATTTGCTATCGGCTCAGCCGCTTTGACGGCCCTCGCCTTAATTGCTTCTTATCGTGATGAAGTAAGAATTGTGAGCGGTGGTAAAAAAGTATTAGACTTATTTATTTTAAATCCAAGATTAATTACGGGAATATTTATCGGTGCGATGTTGCCTTATGCTTTTGCTTCCCTTATTATGAAAGCCGTTGGGAAAACAGCTCAAAAAATTGTGGAAGAGGTGAGAAGACAATTTAAAGAAATCGTTGGACTTTTAGAGGGAAAGGCCAAACCAGAATATGGTCGGGCTGTTTACATTTGTACCAAAGCTGCCCAAAAAGAAATGATTTTGCCGGCTCTTTTAGCAATTATTGCTCCAATTGTTAGTGGTATATTTTTAGGAGTAGAAGGAGTGAGTGGGCTTTTGGTAGGTGCCTTAACTTCTGGTTTTGTTTGCGCCGTAATGATGGCTAATTCCGGAGCTGCTTGGGATAACGCAAAAAAATATATTGAAAAAGGAAACCTTGGCGGCAAAGGTTCCCTGGCTCACAAAGCGGCCGTGGTTGGTGATACCGTTGGTGACCCTTTTAAAGATGCTGCTGGTCCTTCGTTAAATATTCTAATTAAACTGATGTCAATGGTATCAATTGTTTTCTTAGGTTTTATATTACGATATTCGCTATTTAAATAATAGCCATTCCCTTATAACGATCTTTTAATTCTTGCTTTTTGCCTTTATTCCAAGCAGATACTCTTGAGAAATAACCGGTTACCCGAGTAATGTGGTCAACATTTTTTGATTGACAATAAGGACATATCTGTTTTAAGCCCCGAATAGTTTTTAAACAAGTATTACAAGTTGTAAATTCTGGCGAAAAAGTAATTTGAGCATTTCGGGTGTGGTAAAAGGTTTTTATAACAAAATTAGCAATACTCTCTTTGCTTGGTTTGGTATCCGCTAACCAAATATGGGTTAAAGCGCCAGCTTCAATTAGGTCGTGAAATTTCCCTTCTTTATATACTCTTTCTATGGGAGAAATCGGCAGACTGATGTTTAAATAAGTTGAATTGGTGTAATAAACACTATCTTTAGAAATACTACCTTTAACAATATTTTTTGCTTTTTCATAATAATATTCTAAATCTAATTTGGCTAATCGATAAGCGCAACTTTCGGCGGGTGTCTGTTCTAACACAAAACGCATATTATAAACTTTAGAATATTTGTCACAAAGAAATTTGAGGAAGGCAATTACTTTCAAACCAAACTTAAAAGCCTCATCATCTTCGTGTAATTCTTTTCCCAAGTGATATTGAATCATTTCGTTCAATCCGAGAATACCGATAAGATAAGTAACGCGGTGCATTCTTAAATAAGGTTCGCCATCTCTTTCCATTGCTAATAATGCCAATGGGCCTTCGTCTTTTAATTTTAATAAATTTTCTAAAAATTTCTTCTTTTGGAGATGGGCTTTTATCGCTAATTTAAAGAATTCTTCAATTTTTGTAAAAAGTTTTTCGTTATTATGTTCGCTTAGATAGGCAATTCGCGGAAGATTTAAAGTTACATTTTGTAAAGCACAGTAACGCATCTTCCAAGGTTGTTGAGCATCTCTTAAATCATTTTCGTCCAATTTGAATGCTAATCGGCAACATTCGGAAACTTTGGCTGTTCCTCCGCGGTCAAAAACAAAATAAGTATTACCTTTTTCACTGGCCACTTCCGAAATAAAGTCTAAAAATTCTTTATAACCTTCGGTTTGGAAAAATCTTTCCGTTATGTGAACCAAAGGTTTGGGGAAAAAGAAAGGGCGGTTGCTGCCGTCACCTTCTAAATAAACATAAAAAATTGCTTTTAAAAACCTTTGGGCTTCTTTTAAATAATCTTTATAATACTTTCCGGTGTACTCACCCCCGGGACCAATTGCCGGTGTGTTTTCAAAATGAGCGGGTATCTCCCAATATAAATTTAAATCGGAAAAAATTGCTTGACCACCACGGGCAACATTTTGTTGCGAATATTCAAAAATAAGCATCTGAGCCAATTGATAGAGGTCTTTATCCGACATCCCTACTAAAAAAGGTGCGAAAAAGATGTTGACAGCGTCCCAACCAATAGCACCAGCAAAATGTCCTTGTAAGGCTGCCGAAAATTTTACCATGTGGGCAAGTAAAGTTTCTGGATGTTTTGCTGGTTTAGCAATAGATAATGCCCCAGGTAAGGAAAGACCAAATTTTTTTACATATTCAATAGATTGTCCCGAACAATAAGGTCGATTGATAAAGCCTAAATCATGGATGTGAATATCGCCATAAATATGGCTATTAGCCACATCTTCACTATAAACTACTTCTAAGGCATATTGTTTGTTGATTGCTTCCGCTAATGTGAGATTAGTTCCTTCGGGACAATGGGGAGTGTTAGCGTTTTCTTTGTTTCGATAGAATAAAATTTTTTCGACATCATATAAAGGAATTCCTAATCTTTGATGTTTTTTTCTTATTTCATACAGTCCCCGCTCAATCAGTTTAGTATTTACTAACTCCCTGATTAGACTGGTGGTAATAATTTTTGGCTGAGCTTTTTTGATGAAATCTTCTACTTCCTGAGCAATTTCTTCAGCAACTTCTTCATTTAAGGAAGTTTCGCGCACCAAAGCATTAATAATTTTGTTCTTATCCCATTTTTCTATTTTTTCTAAAGAAGTTTGTACGAAGAGAGCAAAGTCAGTAGCTTCTTTAACTTCCGAGGTAAAGGGTAGTTTTTTTTGAGTAGTTTCTTTTATAAACATTTTTCGTCGCTGATAATCATTATAAACCTTTAAAATGTCATCATAAGAATAATAACTTAACACTTTCTCGACCGCTTTCCTTATCATTTCCGTGGTGATTAAATGATCGTTGTTTTCTCTTTCTAAGAGCTCAACAACTTCTTTAGTTAGTTTTTTAAAAAGTTCTTTGTCGGAGTAACCAATCTCTTGGGCAGCATTATAAATGCTAAAAAACAATTTATTAAAAGAAAAGATTTCTTTCCTTTTATCATTTTTTTCCACTAATAAAATATTATCATTTTTTACTTTCATCATTTTCCTCCTTTTTAATTTTTTTAATTTCGGAAATAAACTCATCAATACTTTGAAAATTTTTATAAACCGAAGCGAAACGAACATAAGCGACTTCATCAATTTTTCTTAAATGTTCCAAAACTTTTTCTCCGAGATATTTTGATTCTACTTCTAAAAGGTTTTTTTCAATCATTTCTTTTTCAATAGCATTTACGATTTCGTTAATTTTTTCCTGGGAGATATTTCTTTTTCGGCAAGCAAGGACAATTCCTTTTATAATTTTTTCTCGGTTATAGGGTTCCCGCCGACCATCAGATTTAATTACCATTAAAGGTATCTGTTCGATATATTCAAAAGTAGTAAAACGAAAACCGCAATAAAGACATTCTCGCCTTCTTCTTATTGCCTCACCTTCTAATACCTGGCGAGAATCGATTACTCTATCGTTATCTACTCCACAATTAGGACATTTCATATCAATATATTGTATTTTAATATATTATAATACAAAATGTTGAAAAGTCAAATAAAAAATTTAAACTATATATTGTGTTAAAAATTTATCAATACAAAATATTGAAAATTAAATTTGGGAAGAAAGAGAATAAATAAATTGGGGATAAGCAAGAATTTTTACCCAATATTCGTTTTCGTTTTCTTTGAAATCTATTACGTAGCTATTTCGGTATATATATGATAAAATAAATCCCTTTTCTTTTTTTATTTTTAAAGTTTTTCTTTTTAAAAAAGTTTTCATTTTTTTCCGGATAAAATTTTTTAATTTTTCTAAATTGGTACCTTTTAATGCCGAGATAAAAAGGGCTTCGGGATATTTTCTTTTAAGACGCAGGTATTGGGTTTTTTCGAAAAGAAGGTCAATTTTATTAAATACCAAGGTAATTTTTTCTTCATCGCAGCCAAGATTTTTTAAAGTCTCTTGAACAATATTAATTTTTTCTTCAACATTTTCCGTAGTGGCATCTATTAAATGAATAATAAGATCACTTCTTTTAATATCTTCTAAAGTAGCATGAAAAGCAGTAATTAGTTGCGGTGGCAAATTTTTAATAAAGCCGACAGTATCAGTTATTAAAACTTTGATGTTGGGATAAATTTCAAAAGCTTTGGTGTTGGTATCTAAAGTAGCAAAAAGTTCTTCCGAAATATAAACGTTTTCCTTGGTTAAAGCCTTAAAAAGGGTAGATTTGCCCGAATTAGTGTAGCCAGCTAAGGCAATCTTAAAAAAATGTTCTCGCTGGCTTCTTTGTAATTCCTTTGTTTTTTTTATTTTTTCTAAACTTTTTTTCAAAAAATAAATCCTTTCTCTTATTTTTCTTTTGTCAACTTCTAATTTTTTTTCTCCCGGTCCCCGCGTACCGATACCACCCCCTAATTGAGAAAGTTGCTCGCCTTTACCGGTAAGCATTGTCAGTTGATAGTTAAGCTGGGCAAGTTCCACTTGCAGCATCGCTTCGGTTGTTTTGGCGTGACGAGCAAAAATATCTAAGATTAATGCTCGACGATCAATAGTGCGGACATTTGTTTCTTGCTCAATGTTTCTTACTTGAGAGGGGGTTAATTGGTTATCAAAAATTAATAAATCAATGTGATATTTTTCACAAATCTCTTTTAATTCTTTAATTTTACCTTTTCCTAACAAAGTTCTTGGCGATGGATTTTCTTTTACTTGAATGAAACTACCGATTACTTCGCCACCAGCAGTTTCAGTTAGAGCCTTTAGTTCTTCTAAATCAGCAATTTTTTTATATCTTTCTCGGTTATTTTTTACTAATGCTACTAAAATTACTCTTTCTTTCATAACTTTTTAAGCGAATAAAAAACTCTTTGAAGGAAAGTAAGAAAATTACCAATAATTAAAAGTATTAAAAGGTAAATAAAATATTTTTTTAAAAATAATGAACCGATAATTAATAATATCATTCTTATTGGTCTTTCAAATATTCCAATTTTACATTCGATACCTGTTCCTTCAGCTCGTGCTCGAACATAGCTCACCAAGAATGAGGTAATTAATGCCAAAAAGGGATAAATTACCGCTAAATTATTTTTGTAATAATATAAAAAGATTCCTAAAAAAATAAAAAATTCGCTTACCCGATCTATTACCGAATCTAAAAAAGCTCCTTTTTTACTAACCATCTCCCTTTGGCGTGCCAGTTCCCCATCAATCGTATCAGCTAAAGCAATTAATATTAAGAAAATGCCGGCAACAAAAAATTTTCCTTGAAAATAAAAATAATAAGCAATAATTGAAAAAAATAAACTGCTCAAAGTAATAAAAGTGGGAGAAATTTTTAAAAAGATAAATATTTTAATAAGAAAATTAAGATTTTTTAAAAATTTTCTTTTGGTTTCTTCTTTCATTCTTCTTTTCCTTTCATCACAATTACAATTTCCCCTTTTATTCTTTTTTCTTTTTCCAATTTTTTATTTAAAATTTCGATTATTTCACTTATCTTTCCTCGCAGTACTTCTTCGAATTTTTTAGTAAGTTCTCGACAAAGGGCAATTTCCCGATCACCAAAAATTTCTAAAAAAGTTTTTAAAGTTCGCATTATTCGATAGGGTGATTCGTAAAAAATTATTGTTTTTTCTTCGTTAATTAAATTGAGTAACCGTTTTCTCTTTTTACCTTCTCTTTTAGGTAAAAAACCTTCAAACACAAAACGGTCCGAAGGCAAGCCGGAGATGATTAAACCCGCAATCATTGCCGCTGGCCCCGGAACCGGACTTACTTTTATTCCTTCTTTTATTGCTTCTCTTACTAAATAATAACCCGGATCAGAAATTACTGGTGTACCCGCATCAGAAACTAAAGCCAAACTTTCTCCTTTTTTTAACATTTCAATAATCTTAGGAGTTTGTATAAATTTGTTATGTTCATTATAGGTAATTAATGGCTTTCTAATTTGATAATGATTAAGTAATATTCTTGTTCGCCGGGTATCTTCACAAATTATCGCGGATACCTCTTTCAAGATTTCCAAAGCTCGCAAAGTAATGTCTTTTAAATTACCTATCGGTGTGGCTACTAAATAAAGGGTACCGTTCATTTATCAGAATGGTTAATCAACCGTAAAACCTCCCCGGCGAGGTAAAAAGAGCCAGTTACGACAACTAAATTTTTTTCTTTATTAGCTTTTTTAAAAATATAACGAAAAGCCTTTTTTGGGAGGCAAAAAGTTCGGTGATTTATTTTTAAAGTTTTAGCAATTTTTTTTAGCAATTTTAAAGAAGCAGCTCTTTTGGTTTTTGCTTTAGTTAGCACAATTTCTTTTGTGATTGGTTTTAGAATTTTTAACATTTTGTAAATATTTTTGTCTTTAGAAACACCAAAAAGAAAATAATATTTTTTAACGTGATTCATTTTTTTTAAAGTTTCCTTAAGACATTTTATTGAAATCGGATTGTGCGCCGCATCAACAATAAGAAATCCACTGTTATAAGGAACATAAGAAATTCTACCTAAAAGAGGTATATGGGCTAACGCTTTTTTGATATGAGCATAGTTAATCAATTTATAATCCTTCTGAAGAAAATGAAGAGCAGTAAAAGTTAAACCAATATTTTCCTTCTGAAATTCGCCAATTAAATTTGTATGGAGGATATCTTCTTTTAAATTGTTTTCAAAGGAATTTTTCAAAAATTTAACCCGAAAAGTAGTACCCTGAGGTGAAATTTCAATTAATTGAAAAGAAAAAAAGTCATCACTATAAAAAATTTTAGTGTCTCTTTCTAAACATACTTTTCTAAAAACTTGGTCCACCGATTTTTTTTGCTTAAAAGTTATTAAAGGTGTTTGGGGGTGGATAATTCCCGCTTTTTCGTAGGCAATCTTTGCTAAAGTATTTCCCAAAATTTCGGTATGGTCATAATCAATTCGACAGATTATTGAAATGATCGGCTTAACAACATTAGTAGCATCTAATCGTCCCCCCAAACCTACTTCTAAAACAGTAAAATCAGGTTGTTTTTTCACAAAATATAAAAAGGCAATACCCGTCAAGGCTTCAAAGAAAGTTAATTTATGTTTTATTATCATTTTTTTTAAGTAAAAAGTTAATTCAGTAAATTCATTTTTTTCAATTAACTGATTTTGAAACATAATTCTTTCGCGAAAAGTAATTAAATGAGGCGAAGTGTAGAGGCCAACTTTATAACCACATTCTTTTAAACAAGTAGCTAATAAATTAGCCGTGGAACCTTTCCCTTTTGTTCCGGCAATTAAAATCGGATTCTTCAAAGAAAGATGAGGATTGTCAATTTCAGAGAGAAAATTGAGAAAGCGAATTAATTTAAAGTCATTATAATTTGCCTTTTTCCGTTCGTAATTTATTAAACTTGACAAAAAAACTATTGCTTTCTTATAAGCGTTCATAAATTTTAAATGTTATATAATAAATATTACTAAACTTCGTTTTAATTTCAATGATATAAAATTTTCTTTAGAACTTTATTAAAGCCTTAAGGATAAAAATAATCATACATCATTTAATAAAAAATTTACCTTCATTAAAATTTAAAAAATATTTTTAAAATAAAATTTTTTAATAAATTGTAAGTTATATAATTTCAATAACTTAAAAAATAGAATTAAAAATAAAAAAAGGCTTGACTTTTCAGTTGGTTTTTATTATATTTGTGGTGATGGATGGTGAAAAAATAAATATTAATGGTGAAAAAATAAATTTAAATGGAGATAAAAAGATTTATAATTTTACTGGAGTGTATTTTCACAATATAGATGAGAAAGGCAGGATTGCGGTTCCGTTATCTTTCCGTTTAGCCCTTCCACAAGAATCAAGGGATAGACTATTTATAAGCCCAGGCCTCAGTAAAACAATCTTTTGTTATCCCACCCCTGAATGGGAAAGATTTCGGAACCACATCCTGCCTTTCTTTTCTTCTTACGAAGAAAGTGAACGAAAAATTCTTTGGTGGCTCAGTTTAAATACTTTTGAAACCGCTATTGATAATCAAGGGCGAATTCTTTTGTCCGAGGATTTAAGAAAGTGGGCAAATTTATCGAAAGTAGCGGTAATTTTCGGCGCGGTTTATTATTTTGTGATTTGCAATGAAGAAAAATATAAGGAAATAAAGATCTACGGTGAAAGTAATTACGAAAATTTTATTAAAAAATTATACGAAAATGGAAAGATTCGTTAACGAAATTTTTCATCCGCCAGTAATGTTAAAGGAATTAATTGATTTTTTCTTTCTTCCTCCTCAGCAAGTAATAAATAAATATTTTCCCCAAAAAAAAGTAATTGGCGAAAAGAAAAAAGAAACTCCCCAAATTTTTGTGGATGCTACTGCTGGTGGTGGTGGTCATTTGTTTTCTTTAATTAATTATTACCAAAAAAACTTTCCTCAAAATTTTTATGAGACGATTTTTGTTGGAATAGATGTTGACAGAGAAGCAATTACTTATTTAGAAGAAAAGAAAAAAAAATTTAATTTTGACAATCTTTTTATTTATTGGGATAATTATGTAAACATAAAAAGATTATTCGAAGCGGAACATTTTCCAAGAAGACCCAGCCGAATTTTGTTTGATTTGGGAATCTCTTATTACCAAGCTAAAAGCTCAAAACGAGGTTTTTCTTTTACAGTGGAAGGTAAAATTGATATGCGTTTTGATCAGATAAGAAGGAAGGTAACAGCTTTAGATATTATTAACAAAGCGAATTTAAAGAAATTAAAAAAAATTCTCAAAGAATTTAGCGAAGATCGCCGGGCAGCTCAAATCGCTACCAAAATTTTTTATAAGAAAAAAGAAATAGTTACTACTTACGATTTAAAAAAAATAATCATTTCTTGCGGAGGAAAAGAAAGCATCCCGCAAATTTTTCAGGCCTTACGGATCGCTACTAATGATGAATTGGAAAATTTAAAAATAGGTTTAAAAGAAGCCTTTGGGCTTTTAAATGATGGCGGGAGATTAGCGGTTATTTCTTATCATTCCTTGGAAGATAAAATTGTTAAGCAGTATTTTAAAATGTGGAAAGAAGAAAATCGGGGAGTGGTTTTAACGCCCAAACCAATAACTCCTTCCCTTTTAGAAATTGAAAATAATCCGAGTGCCCGCAGTGGAAAACTTAGGGTTTTTCTTAAATATGAAAAAAATTAATTTGCTTTTTTCTATCATTTTTCTTTTTGGCTTTTTCCAACTGATTTTAGTATATAAAAACTTCAAGCTGATGAACAAGATTACCAATTTGGAAGAAAAGAAAAATATGTTAGTAATTAAAATAAAAAAAGAGGAGATTCTTTTGGATAGTTTATCTACTTTTGTTTATTCTTTACTTTACGACAGCTTGGAAATGAAATTAGCTAATACTTTTTCTACCGAAATTGTTAACGAAGTCTTGGAAGAATTACCCGAACCGGTGGTTGCGAAAAAAGAAAATGGTAAGGAATGATTATTGGAAATTTAAAATTGCCCGCCTTTATTTTTCTTTGGTTTTTTTATTTATTCTCGGTTTATTAATAAAATATCAAATTTTGGAACATCGAAAATATAACTTGATAGCGACTACCTATCATTTAAAAAAAATCGTCCTTTTACCTAAAAGAGGAGAAATTTTCGATAAGAAAGCCCGAGTTTTGGCTACGAGTGTGCCTATTTTCGAGTTAGAGGTGCATCCTTCCTATTTAAATGAGGAACAAAAAGGTAAAGCCTGTTCTTTATTTTTAAAAGTCTTCCCTCAGTATTCTTTTGAAGCCATTTATAAATTATTGAAAAAAGATCGTTTTTTTTATTTTACTAAAAATCTTGATTATTCTCAGGGAAAAATATTGGAAAAAGAAATAAATAAAAAGGGCTTAAAAAATGCTTTAGTGCTAAAGGAAAATTTTTATAGATTATATCCGTTTAAAGAAGTTAGCAATTTATTAGGAAGGATAAATAGTCAAAATATTGGTCTCTGGGGAATTGAAAAAAAGTTTGATAATCTTTTAAAAGGAAAAGAAGGTTATTGGTATTTACAGAAAGATGCTTGTGCGAACCTTTATCCTTATCCTAATTATCCCAAAGTTGAGCCGATAAATGGGGAAAATATTTTTTTAACTATTGATTTAGATATCCAAAGAATGGTGTATGAAGAATTAAAAAAAGCAGTCGAAAAGGAAAATGCGAAACGCGGAAGTTGTATAATTATTGACTGTGAGAGTTTAGAAATTTTGTCGGTAGTAGATTATCCCGATACTAATCCTAATTTTTTCTATTTAACCCCAGCCAGCATTTGCGAAGAATTTGAGCCTGGTTCAATTTTTAAATTAGTGATTCTCGCGGCTATTTTAGAATCGTCGCAAAAAGAAATTTTTTTAAGAGAACAATACGATTTGCGAACCGGTTATTTGCAAATCGGTAAAAAAAGAATTTATGACGCTGAGAAAAAGAAACTGGGAATTATTGATTTTTATGATATTTTTATTTATTCTTCTAATATCGGTGTTTCCCAATTAGTATTGCGATTAGGAAAAGAAGAATTTTATAAAATGGTTAAAAAATTTCGGTTTGGAGAAAAAATAGATATTGGGATTTCTAACGAGGCTAAAGGATTTATTCCTTATTTTAAAAACAAAAATATTTCTGATATTGATTTGTGTAATAATACTTTTGGCCAGGGAATTAGAGCGAGTTTGTTGCAAATTGCATTGGCTTATTTAGTGATTGCGCAAAATGGTTATTATGTTAAGCCGATACTAATCAAAAAAATTGGTGAAAAAGTGTTTAAACCAGAAACTTTAGAAAAAATTATTGATGAAAAAAATGTTCTTATGATTAAAGAAATTTTGCATAATGTGTGTTTAAAAGGAACAGGAAAATTGGCTAATTTTTCTGAGAATATTAAAATCTGTGGTAAAACCGGTACCGCCCAAAAGTTTGATAACCAATTGGGTTGCTATTCTTCTAAAAAATCAACAATTTCTTTTGTTGGTTTTTTCCCTGAAGAAAAACCGAAATATTTAATTGCTATTCTTTTAGACGAGCCTCAAAAAAGTCGCTTCGCTTCGGAAGGTGTTTGCCCAATTTTTAGAAACATTGCTTTTAAACTTTATTATAGTAATTATGGTAATAATACTTTAACTAAAGTAGCCAATGGTGAAGTTATTAGATTTAATTAAAGAAATAAACAATTTAGAAATTGTGGGTAAAAAAGATATAACAATTGAAGGTGTTACTTCCTTTTCCAAAGCAGTAAAAAAGAATTATCTTTTTGCGGCTATACCTGGTTTTAAAAGCGACGGTTTCTTTTATTTAGCCGAGGCAATTAATAATGGGGCAATAGCATTTTTATTACCTTACGAACGAAAAAAAGACATAGCCGAAAATAACAATTTTACTTATCTTTATACTTTAGAAATAAGAAAAACTTATGCTTTAATTTGTAAAAAATTTTATTGTTCTGGGGACGAAATACCTTTTTTAATTGGTATTACCGGAACCCAAGGCAAAACTACCACAACCTATTTAATTAAACACATTTTAGACTCGTCCAATATTCCAGCCGGATTAATCGGGACAATTAAACATTTTGATGGCGAAAATTGGCTAAAAGCTTTAAATACTACTCCGGAAAGCGAATTTATTTGTGCTCTGCTTAATAAACTTGCTAAAAGAAAAATTAAATACTGCGTAATGGAAGTTTCCTCCCACGCATTGGCTTTGGAACGAGTTTACGGATTAGAGTTTAAGCTTGCCGGTTTTACAAACTTAGGACATGACCATTTAGATTTTCATAAAAATATCGAAGATTACAAAAAAAGTAAGAAAAAAATATTTGATTATTTAAAAAAAGATGGTTGGGCGGTAATTAATGCTGATGACCAATTTGGTCAAGAATTAATAAAAGAATTAAAGAAAAGAAACATAAATCTTCTTACTTATGGCATCCATTCTTCTTCCGCCGATATAAATGGTAAAATTACCCAGATAAATTTAGGTGGAATGGAGTTTGTTATTAAAATAGAAGGCAAAAATAAATTAGTTAAAGGTTGGACAAAAATTTTCGGCGAGCATAATTTGTATAATATTTTATTAAGTTTTTGTGTAACTAAAATTTTGGGTTTAGATGAAGAAGAGATTTTAGCTAAAATTGCTCAATTCAGCGGTGTTCCGGGAAGATTGGAGAAAGTAACCAATGATTTGGGAATAAATGCTTATATTGATTTTGCCCATACTCCAGAAAGTTTAGCAGCCGTTCTTAGAACATTAAGGCCTTTTAGTAAAAAGTTAATATTAGTTTTTGGTTGTGGAGGAGAGCGAGATAAAGAAAAGCGACCTTTAATGGGAGAAATAGCTTGCCAATTAGCCGATATTGTTATTATTACGCAAGACAATAGTAGAAGAGAAAGGTTTGAAGATATTTTGCGCGATATTCTTAAAGGTGTGAATAAAGAAGTTTTAATAGAACCTGATAGAAAAAAAGCAATCCAAAAAGCCGTTTCTTTAGCAGAAAGGGGAGATACCTTGCTTATTGCTGGTAAAGGGCACGAAGATTACCAAATTATTGGGGAAGAAGTATTATATTTTAACGATAAAGAAGAACTTATGAAAGCTTTTAAGAAATGTTATATTTAATTTTAGCTCCTTTGAAAGATGTTTGGATAGGTTTTAATCTCTTTCGTTATATTACTTTTCGAGCTTTTTGCGGTGGTGCCTTAACAATTATTTTAGTTTTATTATTAGGGAGAAAGACAATTTCTTTTATAAAAAAGAAAAATTTTATTCAACCAGTAAAAAATTTTATGCCCCAAAATCATTTAAAAAAAAGTGTTCCGACAATGGGAGGAATTTTGATTGTTTTTTCAAGTTTGATTTCTTTTTTACTTTTTGCGGATCTTACTAATCGTTACATAATATTAGGTATTTTATCTTTCGTTGCTTTTGCTATTTTAGGATTTTTTGATGATTATTACAAGATTAAAAGAAAAAAAGGAATGGCTATTAAAACTAAACTTATTTTGGAAAGCCTAATAGCTATTTTTTTAATAATTTTCCTTTATTTTTGGGCAGAAAATAAAGAATTACGGGGAATAACCCAAGTTCTTTTTTTCAAAAACATTATTATTAATTTTAAATGGTTTTATCCAATAGTTGCTTTTATTTTCATAATTATCGTAAGTAATGCGGTAAATTTTACGGATGGATTAGATGGTTTAGCTTCTGGACTTATTGCTATTTCTAGCGGTGTGTATGGAGTACTTGCTTATTGTGGTGGCAATTTTAAAATTGCCAATTATCTTAATTTACTTTATATTAAAGAAATTGGTGAATTAAGTATATTTGCTTTAATTCTTATGGGAGCTTGTTTGGGTTTTCTCTGGTTTAATGCTCATCCGGCAGAAATTTTCATGGGCGATGTTGGCTCTTTACCTTTGGGAATGATGTTAGGTTATTTAGCCTTAGCTTCTAAACAGGAAATGTTGTTCATTTTTGCTGGCGGGGTGTTTGTTGTTGAATTTTTTTCAGTTCTTTTACAAGTGCTTTATTTTCGGTTAACAAAGGGTAAAAGGATCTTTCTAATGGCACCTTTACATCATCACTATGAATTAAAAGGTGAAAAAGAAGAAAAAATTGTGGTGCGTTTTTGGATTATGGGTTCCCTTTTAGGGATAATGGCTTTAGCAAGCTTAAAAATAAGATGAGGTATTTAGTGTTAGGTTTAGGAAGGCAAGGAAAAGGTATCGTCCAGTTTCTTTTGGAAAATAATGAGATGGTTTATGGTTACGATAAAGATGAAGAAAAGGTAAAAGAATTTATTAAATATAAAAACTTTTGCCCGCTGAAAGAAGAAGAAATAATAAAAATGAAAAATGTAAAAAATTTATTAGTTATCGTGAGTGCCGGAATTAATAATGAAAATCCAATTTTACAATCATTGGCCAATTTTTGTGAAGTGATTTCTGATATTGAATTTGTCTATCATTATATAAAAGATAAAACTATTATTGCAATTACGGGAACTAACGGAAAATCGACTACTACTTGTTTAATCGGTGAAATTTTATTAAAGGATAATAAAGAGGTTTTTTACGGTGGCAATTTGGCCCCAGGAAAACCAGCTATTGAGGCGGTTCGCGAAAAAAAAGAATTCAATGTATTAGAAATTTCTTCTTTTCAATTGGCAAGAATAAAAAACTTTAAACCCTATATTGGTGTGCTAATAAATATTAGTTATGACCATTTAGATTGGCATAAAAATTTTGAAGAATATTTCAAAGCAAAAATGAGAATTTTTGAAAATCAAACCGAAAAAGATTATTGCGTAATTAATAAGATTCTTATTGATCATCCTTATTTTGAAACTCCGAAATCGATTATTTATACCTTTTCAACTTATGATAAAAAGGCAAATGCCTATTATGATGAGGTAAAAGAAGAATTTTATATCAATTTTGGTAATCTTACTAAGAAAATTTTGAATGTTCAAGAATTACAATTAATTGGAAAATGTCATCAAGAGAATATTTTGGCGGCTATTTTAGTAAGTAAAATTTTAGCCGTGAAAGAAGAAGTTTTATTAGCCGGATTAAAAAATTTTAAAGGTTTGCCTCATCGATTGGAGTTAGTAATGGAAAAAGGGGGGATCAGCTATATTAATAATTCAATGTGTACCAACCCAACAGCGGGTATAAAATCTTTGTTGGCTTTTGAAAAGGAAGTAATTTTAATTACTGGAGGAAAAGAAAAAAATTTACCTTTGGAAGATTATGTGAGGACAATTTCGGAAAAAGCGAAATATGTAATTTTATTTGGCGAGAATAAAGAAAAATTAAAGGAAAAACTTTTAGCAATCGGTTACAAAAATTTTTCCTTAGCAGAAAGTTTGAAAGAAGCGGTGATAAAGGCAAAAGAAGTTAGTCAAAAAGGAGATATTATTCTTTTTTCACCGGCTTTTGCTAGTTTTGATTATTTTCAAGATTTTATGGAAAGAGGGGAGAAATTTAAAGAAGTAGTATATGAAATTGAAAAAAGCGAAGTTTGATTTAGTTTTTTTAGAGATAATTTCTTTGCTTACAGCCTTTTCGCTTTTAGCAATTTATTCCTTTACCATGATTGAAGGTCCAGTTTATTTCCAAAGGCACCTTTTCCGAGTAATTTTAGGGATTATTGCTTTTTTAATTGGCGTTCTTATACCTTACGAATTTTGGAGCGGTAGACGAGCAAAAATTTTGTATTTTCTAGCTTTGATTTCTCTTTTTTTGACTCTTTTTTTGACTTTTCTTTTCTCTAATACTATTAGACAATTTTCTTTACTCTTTTTGAAATTTCAACCTCAAGAATTTTGTAAGATATTTTTACTTTTTTATGTTGCCGATTTTTTAGCGAAAGTGAAAGAAGAAAAAGAATTTAATAAATTTCGGAGAGAATACTTTTTTATAATTTTGTTGATTTTTTTTGTTCTTTTTCAACCAGCAATTGGTACGGCAGTAATATTGTTCGCTTCGGTTTTGGTGATGTTTATTTTTGCGGAAGTAAAACCGAGGATTATATTTTCTTATGTTTTTATTATTACTTTTTTAATTTTTGGGGTGATAAATATTTTTCCTTATGCTAAAAAACGGTTTAAAAAATTTAAAGAAGGAAAAACTTACCAGCAATATCATTCTCAACTCGCTATTGGTTCTGGGGGGTTATTTGGCAAAGGAATTGGGTGTGGTCGACAAAAATTTAAATTTTTACCCAAAATTCATACCGATTTTATTTTCTCCGGAATGGCCGAAGAGCTTGGTTTTATTCGAATAGTATTTTTATGGTTGGGTTATTTTATTCTTTTATGGCGAGGTTTAACTATTGCGCAAAATGCTGGTAGTAATTTTGGAAAATTATTTGCCGTTGGTTTTACTTTTATGCTTTCTTTTTATATTTCCATTCACATTTTTTCGGCATTTGCCCTTATTCCAGTAACCGGGCAACCTTTACCTTTTATTTCTTACGGGGGCAGTGCTTTAATAAGTAATCTTTTTGCTAGTGGAGTAATGTTAAATATTTCTCAGGAGAAAAAGTTTCCTTATGAGTTTTAAAGGTAATATTTTTATCAATGCTGCCATAACTGGAGGACACATAATGCCGGGTATTAGTATTGCCGAAGAGTTAAGAAAATTAGGTTTCAATTGTATATTTTTAGGGAAAAAAGGTGGTTTAGAAGAAAACTTATATAAAAAATATAATTTTTCTTATTTCCTTTTACCGATTTACCATCCTTTTGGCAAAGGAATAAAAGAAACTTTGTTTTTCTTTTGGAGCTTGGGATATAATCTATTAAAATTATTCTATCTTTATTGGCATTTTAATCCCAAGGCTTTAATCGCTACTGGAAATTACTCTTGTATTTTACCAATTATTATGGCTAAAATTTTCTCCAAGCCAATATATCTTTTAGAAGAGAATACAATTTTAGGCAGGACGGTTAAATATTTTTCAATTTTTGCAAAAAAGATTTTTTTAGGTTTTCCTATTTTTAATAGCTCTTCGCTGCCAAAATCTAAATTTTTATATACCGGAAATCCTTTACGAAGAGAAATAGTTGAAGAAAGTTTGAAAGAAAAAGAAGAAAAATATTGTTTGATTTTAGGGGGAAGTTTAGGAGCCAAAAAGTTAGTAGAAATGGGTTTGGCTTTGGCCGAAGAATTTCCTCAAGAATATTTTTTAATTCAAGCCGGAAAAGAAGAGGCATTTGCGAAAAAAATAATTGAGAATAAAAAATTAAAAAATGTTAAGGTTTTCGATTTTCAGCCTGATATTCACCAATATTTTAAAAAAACAAAAATCGTAATAACTCGTTGCGGTGGCCTTACTCTTTCCGAAATTCTGTGTTTCCATATTCCGGCAATTTTAATTCCTTATCCTTTAGCCAAAGATAATCACCAACAAAAGAATGCGGAATATCTAAGCAAAAAAGCTGGCCTCTATTTTTTAAAAGAAGAAAAATTTCCCAACCTTAAAGAAGTATTTACTTTACTTTTGGAAAATAAAGAATTAAGAGAGAGAATAAAAGAAAGGATGAAAAGGTTAGCTACTAAAGAAAGTGCTCCCTTAATTGCCAGATATATTATAGAAAAAATAAAAAAATGAAAAAAGGTGGTTTAACTTTTGTTAAAAAAAGATGGCAGATAAAAAAAATTCATCTAATTGGTATTGGGGGTAGCGGAATGTCTGGTTTGGCTTTGGTTTTAAAGAATTTAGGCTTTGAAATTTCTGGTTCCGATATTAATAAAACGGCATTAACGGAATTTCTTAAGGAAAAAGGAATAAAGGTATATTATGAACATAGCGAAAAAAATATAAAAAATGTCGATGTCGTAATCTATTCTTCGGCTATTCCGCCTTCCAATCCGGAATTGGTTTACGCTAAGAATTTAGGGATTCCGGTAATTCCGCGCGCGGAAATGTTGGGAGAATTGATGAGAATAAAATATTCAATTGCGGTTTCTGGCACCCACGGAAAAACCACCACTACTTCTTTGATTGCTCACATCTTAGAGCTGGCTAAAAAAGACCCCACAGTAATTATTGGTGGTCGAATATTGGGTATGAATAGTGGTGCTAAACTGGGAAAAGGCGATTATTTAGTATGTGAGGCTGATGAATCTGATAAGAGTTTTCTAATGCTTTTTCCAACGATCGCCGTGGTTACCAATATTGAACCGGAACATTTAGATCATTATGGTGATCTCACTTCTTTAAAAAATGCCTTTTTAGAATTTTTAAATAAAGTTCCTTTTTTTGGCTTTTGCGTAATTAATGAAGATGATAGCAATTTAAAAGAAATAAAAAATTTAATAAAAAGAAGAGTTTTGAGTTTTGGTTTTTCTAACGAAGCCGATTATCAAATTAAAAATATTAAATTACATAAAGATTTTTCTTCTTTTGAAATTTTTAAGGGAAATGAGAAATGGATTTCGATTAAAATTCCTTTGTTAGGAATTCATAATGTTTTTAATGCTACCGCTGCGGTTGTGGTCGCTAGTGAATTAGGTATAAAAAAAACGAAAATAAAAAAAAGCTTGGAAAGTTTTGAAGGGATTGAAAGACGGTTGGAAAAAAAAGGTGAAAAAAACGGGGTAATTTTTTATGATGATTATGCTCATCATCCCACGGAGATAAAGATGACTTTAAAAGCCTTGAGACAAAGATATCCCACTAATCGAATTATCGCCATTTTTCAGCCCCACCGTTATACTCGGACGTTTTATCTTTGGGAAAGTTTCGGCGAAGCTTTTAGGGAAGCCGATATTACGGTGATTACTGAGATTTACCCAGCAAACGAAGCACCGATACCAGGAGTAACTGGAAAATTGATTTATGAGGCAGTAATTTCTAAGGAAAAAGATAAAGAAATTTATTATCGGGAAACTTTTGAAGAAATTTTCAACTTAATAACCCAAAAAGTTCAAAAAGACGATGTGGTAATAACTTTAGGTGCTGGGAATATTAAAGAGTTATGCGAAAAATTTTTGAAGAAATAAAAGGATTAATATTTAAAAAAGATTTTCCTTTATCAAAAATTTCTTCCATTGGTATTGGAGGAAAAATTAAATATTTTCTTAAAATAAAAGATAAAAATTCTCTATTAGTACTAAAAGAATTTCTAAAAAAAGAAAAATACCTATTTGTTGGTAAACTTACTAATATTCTTTTTTCCGACGGTTATTTAGATGGTGTTGTTATTCAGTATCAAGATAAGTCTTTTGAATATATTGACGAAAATCCGCCTCGGGTAAGGGTGGGAGCCGGAATAAATCTCACTAACCTAATTTTGATGCTTCCCCAATTTTCCCTGTCAGGTTTAGAACCACTTGTGGGTATCCCGGGAAGTTTGGGTGGTGCGGTAAAAATGAATGCCGGTGCTTTTGGGGTTACCATTGCTGATTTTTTAGAGGAATTGGAGATCTTTTCTTTAAAAGAAGGATTTAAAACAATAAGAAAAAAAGAGATTAATTTTAATTATCGTTTTTCTTCGATAAGAGATGATGAATTGATAGTAAGTGCTGTTCTGATTTTAGAAAAAAAAGGTAAACCCGAGTTGATTCAAAAATATTTAAAAATGAGAAACGAAAAATTTCCTAAAGGTAAATCCTTAGGCTGTATTTTTAAAAATCCGGAAGAACTACCTGCGGGTAAGCTTATTGAAGCTACTGGTTTAAAGAATTTTAGAGTGAATGACGCTATTATCTCGGAAAAACATGCCAATTTCATTCTTAATTTAGGCAAAGCCAAATTTTTAGATGTGTATGAATTAATACAAATTATTAAAGAAAAAGTTTATGAACGTTTTAACATTTTATTAACGGAAGAAATAAAAATTGTTGATTTTTAAAAATGAAGAAAGAAAGAATCACCGCCATTGATTTGGGTGTTACCAAAATTAAATGTGTAATCAGTGAAATTGACCTTCAGGGTAAAATAAATATCTTAGGGTTTAGTGAATCTGAAGCCAAAGGATTTGATAAAGGAATCGTTACTGATAGTGAAGCCGCTTTGGAATCGCTTAAATCGGTTATCAGCGAAATCGAAAATAAAACTCAAATAAAAATAAAGAAAACGAAAATCGTTGTTGGCTTACAGGGTGAGCATGTAAAAGAATTATCCGGTGAAAGTAGTAAAGACGATTTTACTAAGCCAGTTCAGGAGGAAGATATTTATGAAATAAAAAGAAAGGCCCAAAGAATTTCTTTGCCGGCCGAAATAGTTGTGTGGCAATTAATTCCCTTAGAGTATTCTATCGACGGTCTTCCCGGAATTAAACAACCGGTAGGGATGTCCGTTTTTAATAAGTTAACTTTAAAAGCCTTGCTTTTAACAATTCCTAAAAGTTGTTTAGCAACAATTATGGAACTTTTATATCAATTAGGTCTGAGAAAATTTGAATTAGTTTTTCAAAATGCCACTGTTGGATTGGGGGTTTGTGACGAAGAAGAATTGATGAGGGGGGTTGCCGTATTAGATATTGGTGGTAGTTTGAATTTTGGGATTTATAAAAATAATGAGTATCAAACTGGTTTTAGTTTACCTTTGGGCGGCGTTGCTGTTACTAATGATATTGCGTTGGTGTTTTTAACGCCTTATCATTACGCCGAAAAAATTAAAAAAGAATTTGGTGTTGCTAAAAAAGAGTTTATCATTAATGATTCACCTATTGATATTATTGATTATCAAGGAAAGGTTACTCGGCGGATAACTCAAAGTCAATTATCCCAGGTTATCGAATACCGATTAAAAGAATTATTACTTTTAGCCAAAGCGGAATATGATAAAAGATTGAGCGAAGAGATGTTACCTTTATACATTGTGATTACTGGTGGAGTAGCGAACACTCCCGGAATTGACAAGTTAGTAGAAGAAATATTTTCTTTGCCTGCGCGAATCGGTTTTTCAGCAACCATAAAAGAAAAGATTTTGCCCACCAATTTTACCGAGCCCCAATTTGCTTCTTTGATTGGTTTGATTAATTATAAATTAAAAAAGAAAGATTATCAACCGGTAAGGGATATTGATTTTTTTGATAAAATAAAAATTTGGATAAAAAGAAAATTTAATTTTATCTTCGGAGAAGAATGAAAAAGGAGGAGAGATGATTTATCCCAGTGAGAAAAACAATAAATTAAAAATAAAAATTTTTGGTATTGGTGGTGGCGGAGGAAATATTTTAAATGCTTTAATTAACCACCACCAGAATTTAGATTTCCAATTAGAAAATGTTCAACTTCAATATTTCGCTCTTAATACCGATGGCAAAGCCCTCGCCAGCTCTTTGGCCAGCTATAAAATCCAATTAGGGAGAAAACTTACCCAAGGGTATGGTTCCGGTGGTAAACCGGAAATCGGCGAGCAAGCAGTTTTGGAAGCGGAAGAGGAAATACGACAAGAGATAAAAAATACTGATTTACTAATTTTGATTACCTGTTTAGGCGGTGGAACCGGTAGTGGGGCAACTCCTAAGATTGTTGAATGGGCAAAAGAGGCAAATATTTTAACCTTAATAATTACTACTAAACCTTTTAGTTACGAAGGTAAAGCCATTAACATGATTGCTCGAGTTGCTTTAGAAAAAATTGAAAACCTTTATCCTTCGGTAATCGTAGTTGCTAATGACCAAATAAGAGAAAAATTAGGTAATTTAGCAATGGAAGAATCTTTTTCAACGATTAATAAAATGATAGCCATTGGGCTTACTGATTTGATAAAAATAATTGATAATTCTCAATTAATTGGGATTGATTTGGCCGACATTGAAGATTTGGTTACCGAAAATGGTCAAGGAGTAATTACTTTTGGTGAAAGTGAAGAAGAAGAGAAAGCTTACGAAGCCGCCTTTAATTCACCTTTAGTAAATAAAAATATTGGAACGGCCAAGAAAGTTCTTCTTTGGGTTTGTGGCAATTCTTCCCTTTCGGTAGAAGAGGTGAGTAACATCTTTGAAAAAATTTCTAAGAAAATAGAAAATCAGAATGTTAAAATTCGGTTTACTTTTATGGAAAATAATGATACTAAAAAGAAAATCCGGGTAGGATTTTTTGCCACCGGGATTATTAAAGAGGCGCTGGAAAAGTGGGAAGCAGAAAATTTTTTGGAAAACTACCAAAATGGCGGCTACGAAGAGAAATTGAACATACCCAATATTTTAGAAAAGAAAATTGATAAAAATAATTTATCATTACCCACGATTTTACGGGCGCTATTTTTATAATTTTATTTATAACGATAGATAATTCGACCGCGGTTTAAATCGTAAGGCGATAGTTCAACAGTTACGCGGTCACCTTTTACGACTTTTATAAAATGGATTCGCATTTTTCCCGATACGTGAGCCAAAACGATATGGCCGTTATCTAATTGCACCCGAAAGAAAGCATTAGGCAATACTTCAATAACCGTACCGTCCATATGGATGACATTCTTTTTCTTTTCTTCTTTACTCATCGCTGGTTAAAATTTCCGGCCTCTTTTTACCCACTAAGACGGTGTGTTCAAAATGGGCCGAATAGTTACCATCAGCAGTCACTATTGTCCAGTTATTTTTTTTAGTAAAAACTTTTTCCGTAGAAAAATTTACCATTGGTTCAATGGCTAAAATCATCCCAGCTTTCAAAATAATGCCATTCATTTTTGGGACATAATAATTAGGCACGATCGGGTCTTCATGAAGTTCCAAACCAACGCCGTGCCCCGATAATTCTTTTACTACAAAAAAACCATTTTTCTCAACATATTCTTGAATTTTTCTTCCGATAGCCAAAAGGGAATTATTTTCGTAAGCCTCTTCAATACCTAAATAAAGCGCTTTTTCGGTAATCCTAATTAACCGCTCAACTTCCGGCGTGGTCTTTTGACAGATAAAAGTTTTTGCTCCATCGGCATAGTAGCCGTCTTTCTTAACACCAACATCAATTTTTACAATATCACCTTCTTTTAAAATCCGTTCATCAGGTATTCCGTGAACAACTTCTTCATTAAGACTAATGCAGACTGCTGCCGGAAAACCTTTATACCCTAAAAAGGCGGGATAACCACCTTGCGAATAGATAAAATCGGCACAGATTTTCTCTAATTCTTTTAAACTGATTCCGGGTTTAACGGCTTTTTCTACCAATTTAAGCGTTTTGGCAACTATTCTACCAGCTTCTCTAATTTTATCAATTTCCCTTTTAGATTTTATGTAAATCGCCATTAGCTTTTGATTTTTTTTATTATCTCCGAATACACATAATCTCTTCCGCGATCGCCATCAATTCGGTATAGATTATTTTTCTTTTCGTAATATTTAATCAAAGGAAGAGTTTCTTTATAATAAGTTTTTATTCGCTCTTTAATTACTTCTTCTTTATCATCATCTCTTTGAATTAAATTGCCACCGCAAAGATCACAAATATTTTCCACCTTAGGCATTTTGAAATTTAAATTATAAATCGCACCGCAATTTTGACAAACGCGGCGCGCAGTTAATCTTCTAATTATTTCTTCTTCACTCAGTTCAATGAGGAAACAGAAATCAACCTTTTTGTTTTTTTGGGAAAGAAATTCATCCAGAGCTTGTGCCTGGGGAATTGTTCGAGGATAGCCATCAAAGACAATTTTCTTTTCGTAATTATCTTTTAAAAAATCTTCCACAATGGCAATGACAATTTCATCGGGAACCAATAAACCATTTTCTAAATATTTTTTTACTTTATTTCCTAATTCACTTTGCCTACTTATTTCGTAACGAAAAAGGTCGCCAGTGGAAAAATGATAAAATCCTTCTTTTTCTTTTAATAATTCCGCTTGGGTTCCTTTGCCGCTTCCGGGCGGACCAAATAATACTATTTTCATTTAATAAGTTTAATGAAAATAAAAGGTTTTATCAAGATTTGATAATAATTTGAATTTAAAAAGATTGTTAATAAAATTTAAAATTATGGAAGAAATTAAAATTCGGTGGATGCGCGAGAAAGATTTGGAAGAAATTTTAAAGATTGAGAAAGAAAATTTTAAATATCCTTGGAAAAAAAGTTATTTTGAGTATGATTTAAGGAGACCCAATGCTTATTGCCTGGTTGCCGAGATGAATAATAAAATAATTGGCTATCTCGTTGCCTGGGAAATAGCCGATGAATTCCATTTGGCCAATATTTCGGTAGCTAAAAATTACCAGAGAAAAGGAGTGGGTACTAAATTAATGAATGAGCTGATTGCTATTGCTAAATTAAGAGAAATAAAAAAGATTTATTTAGAAACCCGAGTTTCTAATATTGCAGCTCAAAATTTCTATCAAAAATTTAATTTCAAATATGCCTATTTAAGAAAAGGTTATTATAGCGACGGTGAAGATGCTTGGATTATGGAGAAAGAGTTATAAGCTATTCTTGATATTGGTTATAGCAAACAATTTCCGAAAGTGGTTTTCGGCTTCTTTCCGGTGGTTCTTCCGCCGGATAACCCAAAGGGGTTAGGGCAATAATTTTTACTTCCTCCGGGCATTTTAAAATTTTTTTAACTTCCTTTTCATCATAGGCACCAATCCAACATGTTCCTAATCCCTCATTGGTGGCAGCTAACACCATATGTTCCAACGCAATGGCACAATCAACGGGATAAGAACTCCAGTAGCCACCCATTCTTCCCCAAGCAATTTTTTCTAAGGCAACAACACAGATGACGATTGGTGCCTCCGCGATAAATTTTTGGTTACGACAGGCAGAAACCAGTTCTGCCTTTATCTTTTGGTCGTCGATCACGATAAATTTCCAGGGTTGAATATTTTTTGCCGATGGCGCTAATCGGCCGGCTTCTAAAATTCTTTCTAAAACTTCCTTTGGTATCGGGTCAGGTTTATACTTTCTAACACTTCTTCTTTTTTTAATTACCTCGTAAAATTCCATAATTTTAAAATAAGCGCCTGACGCGATTTGAACGCGCGACCTGCGGATCCGGAGTCCGCCGCTCTATCCACTGAGCTACAGGCGCTTTTAAAAATTTTAAAACTATTTTTTTAAAAATCAATATTTTTATTAAAAATAAAGCGTAGTGGAAAAAGAAAAACTGATTTCTTTTTCTTTAAAACCTTCTTTCCGATAAGAAAAATTCCAATTGAGCATGAAATTATTACTAATATTTTGGGTGATTACCGAATTAAAATCATAATAAAATCCTTGGGGCTCCCAAAAGGTTAATTCGGTTGGCAGAATTTTGTTTTTTTCATAAAAACGATAGCCAATATTTAAAAGGGCATCTAAATACCAATTTTTAAAAATATCGGTACTGCCTTTTATATCCAATCCGATTTTCTTTATTTTATAATTATCACTAATTGGTGAGAAATAGTGGTAATTGCTGAAACTGAAAATTGGAGAAAGGTTTAATTCTATTCCTTTGGCTATTTCCCAAAAAGGTGAAACGACGACTTTTTCCTCTTGAAAATGATAACTACTAATTCGGTTTTTTTTATTTTTGAAATATTTAAAACTACTTCCTAAATAGATTTCTTTTAAAATTTCCTTCTTAACAATTGCGGAATTTTCTAAATTGTTATATTTCAATTCTTCCTCACTATTTTTAAAATAATTTCCTTGATAGTTTATTAATAACCCATTTTTGAAATAATAACGACCATTAAAATTATAAAGAAAATTTCTTGGAGAAATAAAATTGGTATAAAAGGAGAGCGCCATTTTTTCTTTAAGCGAAATTTCCATATTATTTTTTAACTCATTTTTAAGGATTGCCTTGCCTTTTCTTAAAGGAATAATCTCTTGGCGATATTCACCTTTTTCATCAGGGTAATACTCATTGGTGATAGTATCTTTGGCGTAATTTCCTTCACCTTTTTTTACTTTTATATATCTTACTTCTTTTAAAACCTTTTCCTCATTTGTTAGTTTCCATTCCCAATTAAACCTTAAAAATTCTTTAAAAGAATAATCAAAGTTTAAATTGCCAAAATAGGAATTTTCGTCGGTTAAGGTCGGCGTTAAATAATCTTTTTTCAATTTACCAAAAATAATAGTTGTTTTGGGATTATTAAAATCAAAACCAATTTTTTGAATTATCTTTCTGGCTATTTTTTCTTTTTCCTGTTGATAATCAAAGAAAAATTTTTTATCGTTAAAATAAAAACTACTGCCCAAAGAATTGGTTAAAAAATAATTACTACTATCAGCCTGATAGCTCAAAGAAAAATGGGGATAAAAGAAGCGATAATGGGGTGTCGTGGAAAAAGTAATTTCTTTTTTTCCGTAACAATTTTTGCTAAATTTAACTTGGTTAAAATAGAAGGTGATTTCGTTCTCACCAAAATATTCCCAACTTTTTTCTTTTTTCATTATTAAATTAATCTGGTTATTAAAATTAAGATGCTCAAAAGGGGAAAAAGTGAATTTAAAGGTTGTTTTATTTTTCAAGGGGATAGCTATTAAATCCTCAGTTTGCAATTGATTAAGTAAGTGATGGTTTTTAAAAATTTGGCAATAAGCCCCATCCAAGGTAATCATTTCTTTTTGGTAATTAAAAGCCAAGTTTATGCCGTAAGAAAATGGGTTGGTATCACCTAAAGGAGAAAACAGGTTTTCATCTTTTTCGTTAATAAGGCCACCAAATTGAAAATTTAGATTATCATTAAGGGGTAAGGAAAATTTTAAAGAATAATAGTTATTCTTCTTAGGTAATTCAATCTTTTTGTAAGGCGAATATTTACCTTTATTTTTGCCAACATAATAATAACAATTTCGTAAATTATCGTATTCATAATCACCCTTATTCTCACCAACAAAGGTAAAGTTAACTAAATAACTTCCCCTTTTTTCCCCAACATAAAAAAATATCTCACCTTCTTTTTCGTAATCGCCGTTATTTTTACCCACATAAAAAGCGGAAAGGATATAAGCTTGGTTAGTATCATTACCAATTTTTGCCAGATAATTTTTGGTTTCCTTATCGAGATATTCTTTATTCTGCTCTTTTTCAAAATAACAATTTATTTCGGTTTTTACCGGAAGACGATTGGTTAAGAAATGGAGGTCAAAATTATTCCTTTCCCCATCTTCTTCATATAAAAAATCAACCTCAATGAAATTACGGGAAGTGATAATAAGGCGGTTGGTAAAATTTATTGCTCCCAATTCATAATCAATAAGATAATCTTCATCATTTCCCCTTTTTAACAACCGGCCATCAAGATAGACTCTTTCGCTATTGGGCAGGATTTTAATGGGTCCTTCCTTTTTAAGATAATAAGGACCCTGAATAAAATCCTTGCCGTAAAACTGGACCTTTCCGTATTTAAAGGGGGTTTGAAGATAATTAAAATTTATTGTTTCCATCATATTTGTCTGCGAAAGAGAAAAACCAATTCCTTCCTCGCTAAGTTTTCCAAAAGGAGAAAAATTTATTTCTTTATTTTGCTTACCAATTATAAAAGCGGTATTTTTCGCTTTCACTTTTAAATAGGAATTGGCTAATTCGCGCAATAAAAAACTGTTTTCTTTCTCTTCTTTGGTATTAAAAATACCTTCCACAGCTATTTCACCAGCACTATTTAAAGAAAAATTGGTTTGTTGTTCAACACCGACACCTTCTTTTGAGGAATAATTGATTTTTAGCTCTTTTTTACCTTCAAAGATGATTTCCGAAGAATTTTCATTATTTACTGTTTCTTTTTGGTTATAAGTAATCGAAGTATCGCCCACACTATCTTTCACGGTTATTTTGGGTAAAGGGGATAAAGAAAAAGGAAGATAATAATAAATTACCTTTAAACTGCCCGTTGTTAAAAAATCTTTAAATTTAACAATTCCTTTTTCGTAATCAAATGAATAAAAATCTCTTTTTAGTTCTTTTCCGTTAAAATAAAGGGTTTCGGAGTTTTTTATTATCGGATATTTTTTAAGCTTAATTAGGGAAAAACTATCATTTAAAAGATAAAACTCCGTGACTTTTAAATTGTCGGTTAAAGAAAAAATTAAAAAAACCAAATAACCCATTAATTTTGAATATTATAATATCTTCACCTACAAAATTCAATTTATTTAAGATGATTTTTCTCTTTTCGTTTATTAGGGGTAAGATGTCTCTCGGGAGATTATCCGGTGGGCTATTCCCCCAATACCTTTTAGTAATTTTCTCTCTTATTAGTTGCCCATTTATTTTAATTTCTTTATCCCTTTTCATATTTCTTTCCTTTTTTATTATTATAACGAAAAAAATCCTTTATCTTACCCCAAATTTTTGTTTTTCTTCTCTTATTGACTTTTTTAAAAAAATTATTATCATAATTAAAATGAAAATTTTTAAAAAGGAGGAGTGGATAGAATATAAAAGTTTTTTATGGGCAAGAAAGAAGAAATATATTATAAACATAAAAGATATTTAGATTTATTATTGCTCTTTCTTGTTTTCATCTTCGCTTTTCCTTTTATTTTAATTATTTTTTTATTAATCAAATTCACTTCTCGCGGTCCAATTTTTTATAAACATAAAAGGGTAGGACAGTATGGCCGACCTATTTATCTTTATAAATTTAGAACGATGATCAACGGTGCCGACCAACTTTTACCTCAGATTTTACAAAATAATCCCCAAGCAAGAGAGGAATTTGAAAACGGTTATAAATTAAAAAATGACCCGCGGGTAACTCCGATTGGCAAGATTTTGCGGAAGACCAGTTTGGATGAATTACCCCAATTAATAAATATTTTAAGAGGCGAAATGAGTTTTGTTGGACCCCGTCCTATTGTGGAAGAGGAGAAGGTAAAATATGGTGAATATTTACCGCTATTTTTGAAAGAAAAACCAGGATTGACAGGACTTTGGCAGGTTTCGGGAAGAAATAATTTATCTTACGAAGAGAGGGTTGCTTTGGATGTGAAATATATCAAAAATAAAAATCTCAAAATGGATATAAAAATAATCTTAAAGACCATCTTTGTCCTTTTTTCGGGAAACGGAGCCTATTAAAAATGATCTTAGTTACTGGTGGTGCTGGTTATATCGGTTCAGTAGTGGTTAAACTTTTAATAGAAAATGGTTATGAGGTTATTGTTTATGATAATCTTTCCCGTGGTCATCTTTCCGCTGTAGATAAAAGAGCAATTTTTGTAAAAGGAGATTTAGCCGATAAAAAGTTAATTGAAGAAGTTTTTAGAAAATATCCGATAGAAGCCGTTCTCCATTTTGCTGCTTATATTGAAGTGGGCGAATCAGTGAAATATCCCACCCTTTTCTTTGATAACAATGTAAAAAATTGTATCAACTTGCTTAATGCGATGTGCGAAAATAATTGTAAGAAAATAATTTTTTCTTCCTCAGCCGCTGTTTATGGAGAACCGTTAACTATTCCGATCAAAGAAGACCATCCCTTAGTACCAATAAATCCTTATGGTGAAACTAAAAGATATATTGAAGAACTACTCTTCACTTATGAAAAATATTGCGACTTAAAATTTATCTCTTTGAGATATTTCAATGTTGCTGGCGCCGATGGCAATTTAGGCGAAGATCACCGACCAGAAACCCATTTAATTCCCTTAATTGTGAAAGCGGCTTTGGGAAAAGAAAGGATTTTTAAAATTTATGGCGACGATTACCCAACTCGCGACGGTACTTGTATCCGTGATTATATCCATGTTTATGATTTGGCCACTGCCCATATATTGGCATTAGAGAAACTTTTGAAGGAAGAAAAGAGCGCTGTTTATAATTTAGGCAGTGAAAATGGTTATTCAGTGAAAGAGGTTTTTGAGACCGCCTGCGAAGTTATTGGTAAAAAAATTCCTTACGAAATTGTCGGTCGGAGACCAGGAGATGTGCCCATTTTGATTGCTTCTTCGCAAAAAATAAAAAAAGAATTAGGCTGGCAACGGAAAAAAGATGATTTGAAAATAATTATTAGTGATACCTTTGAATGGCAAAAAAGATTTCCTAACGGTTATCCGGATTGAACCAAAATATTATCAATTAAACGGGCTTTATTGAAAAATACTGCCAAAGCGATACAGACCTTGCCGCGGATTTCTTTTACTGGTTGTAAAGTGTTAGCATCAACAATTTCAATATAATCAATCTTGCCCGAACTTTTAGTAGTGATAAGTTTCGTCATTTCCTTAATTATTTCTTCTGGATTTCTTTCACCTTCGGCAATCATTTTTTTAGCCAGTAATAATGATTGATAAAGCACTACCGCTTCTTTTCTTTCTTTTTCGCTGAGATAGCTATTTCGGGAGCTACAGGCAAGACCATCTTTTTCGCGCACCGTGGGCGCGACAATGATTTTCACATCAAAGTTTAAGTCCTTTACCATTTTTTTAATAATTACTGCCTGTTGATAATCTTTTTGTCCAAAAACCGCGATGTGGGGTTTCACAATATTAAATAATTTAGCCACCACCGTAGCGACTCCTTCAAAATGTCCGGGACGGGAGCGACCACAAAGTCCTTCGGAAAGTTTTTTAACTTGAACAAAAGTTAATTGCTCTTCGGGATACATTTCTTTAACTTCCGGATAAAAGATAATATCGACTCCCAAATCTTTTAATAGTTTTTTATCCCTTGAGAAATTTCGGGGATAGATATGATAATCTTCTTGCGGACCAAATTGTAAAGGATTGACAAAGATGCTAACAACGCAGAGGTCACTTTTCTTTTTAGCAATTTTTACTAAACTTAAATGGCCTTCGTGGAGATAACCCATAGTGGGCACAAAACCGATAATTTTCTTTTCTGCCCGATATTTATCGGCTAATTTTTGCATTACTTTTATCTTTTTAACAACTCTCATCGGCTTTAAAACTGTGCTCTTCATTAGGAAATTCTCCTTTTTTAACTTCTTCGTAATATTCTTTAACCGCCTTTCTTATAATATTGGCTAAATCAGCATATTTCTTAACAAATTTTAATTTTTTTTCATTTAAACCCAACATGTCATGAAGAACTAAAATTTGACCGTCACAATAAGGACCAGCACCAATACCAATTGTTGGGATTTTTAGTTTTTCGGTTACCATTTTGGCTACCTCCAAAGGTATTTTTTCTAAAACCAGGGCAAAACAACCAGCCTTTTCCAAAAGTAAGGCTTCTTTCAATAATTTCTCTTGTTCTTCTTTTGTTTTTGCCTGTAATTTATAACCACCTAATTGGTGAACCGATTGGGGGGTTAAACCTAAATGTCCCATAACCGGGATACCAAATTTAACCAGATGTTCCACAATGGGTAAAACTGGTTCGCCCCCTTCTAATTTTACGGCTTGTGCCCCAGCTTTTAAAAATAGACCAGCATTTTTTAAAGCCTCTTCTTTTGATATCTGATAAGATAAAAAAGGCATATCACCAACTACTAAGGCACGTTTCACTGCTCGGGAAACCGCGGAAGTTAAAATTAACATCGCTTCCAAATCAATGGGCAAAGTGGTTTCAAAGCCAAAAATCACATTGGCCGCCGAATCGCCGACGAGAATTACTTCCACCCCCATTTCGTCTAAGATTTTCGCCGTGAGATAATCATAGGCGGTTAGGGCGACAATCTTTTCTCCTTTTTCCTTCATTTTTAATAATAAATCAATCGTTATTTTCATCTCACACTAAAAATCTTCTGCCTTCTTTTAAACTTTCAATAGCCATTACTAAGTTTTTAAAAGCTTTACCATCTTCTAAATAATTATAACTTTCGGTATTCACAATCAAAACTGGTGCCCTTTGATAATGAAAGAAAAATTGATTATAAGAATTATTAATAGCTACCAGATATTCCCAATCGATATTTCTTTCGTATTTCCGTTCACTCTTTTTAAGGCGTTCCCAAAGGATTTCGATATTAGTCTGCAAAAAAATTATTTTTGTTGGTTTTAAACTTATATTTTTCTGCAAAATTTGAAAAATTTGTTCATAAAGATAATATTCACTTTCTGAGAGGTTCACTTGGGCATAGATTTTATCTTTTTCAAAAAGATAATCACTAACAATCCTTTTACCACCAAAGAGGGAAAGTTGGTTTAGGTTTATTTGTTGCTGATAACGGGTGAGAAGAAAAAAAAGCTGGGTTTGGAAGGCGTAAGCGCGGGGATTTTCGTAAAAAAGGGGCAAAAAGGGATTTTCTTTTTTTTCTAATATCAAAGTAGCTCGCCAATAGTCAGCCAGTTTGGTAGCTAAAGAGGTTTTGCCGATGCCCATAATACCTTCTATCGCGATATATTCAATTTTTTCCATATTTTTATATTCTGAGAATTAATATTTCTAACTAAATCCTTTATTTGCCTTTGAGCCTGGGGATGATAAAAATCAGGAATAATTTCCAATAAGGGAAGTAAAACAAAGTCTCTTTCCAAAATTTTTGGGTGGGGAATTTTTAAATCTTTATCCGCAATAATTTGCGAATTATAAAAAAGGATATCAATATCTAAAAAACGGGGAGCATTTTTAAATAATCTTAAGCGATAAAATTTCCCCTCAATTTTCTTTATCAAAGTTAAAATTTGATAAGGTGAAAGCGAGGTGAGAAAGCTTCCCACCGCATTGATAAAAGAAGGTTGAAAAGGAAAACCGAAAGGCTTCGTAAGGTAAAAAGAAGATAATTTTTCCAATTGGAGACCAAATTTTTTTAAAAGGCTAATTGCCTTCTCAATATTTTTTGTCCGGTTGCCTAAATTACTACCAAAGGCTAACACAACTCTGGCCATTTATTAAAGATAAACTAAAAATTAAATTCTGTCAACAAATCTACTGGCCAATTCTTCGTAATGGCGGCGCCATCTTTGGGGGTCGGGTAATTCGTTAATATTTATTGGTAACCAATGATAAAATCCTTTTTCTGGTAATAAGGGTAGAAAGTATTTGACAGAACTTTCGTAAACGGTAAGAAGGTAACCGTAGATTTCTTTATTTAAAAGATTTATCACTTCAATCAAATTTTTTAAAGATTGGTTAAATCGCTCTTCCGGAAAAAAATCGGTTTGGTTAGGAAAAATGCCAAATTCACATTGCACCAAGGCTTTCAGTTCTGATTGATAAAAAATACCAATATCAATAATTCGCCCTTTGATATTTAAACCGCAGCGAACTAACCACTGGGGCAAAGTTAAGAAATAACGACGGGCATGGTAATAGGCGATAGCTTTTAAATCTTCCTTAGAGAAAACCCGCAGGGAAAAAATATCTTCCTTTATCTTCACAACAAATTGACCAGTTAAAAATTGATTGAAAACCTGATAACTCATTATTCACTCGTGAAAAGGGATTTTGGTAAAAAAGATTATTAAAATAATACCCAAAACAAAAGTTATTAAAGAATAAATACTTTTTCTTAAATCAACTTCCCGGTGGAGTTCGGGTATAATGTCCGAAGAAGCAATATAAAGAAAATTACCACCAGCAAAGGCTAAAAGGGTGGGCAAGAGGTTTTCAAATTTTTCAAAAAAGAAATAACCACCGATACCACCGCCAATTGCGGTAAGGGCGCTTAAAAAATTATATAATAATGCCTTTTTTTTACGGTAGCCACTATAAACCAGCACCGCAAAATCGCCAATTTCTTGCGGTATTTCGTGAAAAATTACCGCCAAGGTAAAAAGCAAACCAGTTTTTAAAGAGGTTAAATAACCAGCAGCAATTACTAAGCCATCAACAAAATTGTGGAGCGAATCACCAATAAGATTAAGTGGACCAAGCGGATGGATTTCGCAACGGGGTAGATGGCAATGCCGCCAACGGATAAGCCTTTCTAAGAAAAAGAAGGAAAGAAAGCCAATAGTTAAAAAAAGAGCAAGTTTGAAGAAAGTAAGGCTTTCGGAAGTTTCGGTTAAAATGTGGAAAAAAACCGCTCCAAAAAGTACGCCACCAGCAAAAGCAACTAAATAATAAATTATTTTTTCAAAAAGGTTAGTTTTAAAGAATAAAAAGAAAATACCAATAAGCGAAATCAAACTGACAATCGTTGTTGAAAATAATATCAAAAGAAAATTCATAACTTATCAATTTGGTAACCAAGCATTAAGGCTTTTTGATTATTTGCTAACAAATGGGGAGGAGTCCGTTTAGAAATTACTTTTTTTAACGATTCAATATCTACTATTTCGGTAAAACGAGAAATTGTTCCTAAAAGAATGATATTGGCGTACAACTCCCTTCCCAATTTTTCCTTGGCAATAAGGGAGAAGGGAAAGGCATAGATTTTTAATTCCTCTTTTTTAAAATTACCACAATAAAAAGAATCAATAATAAGAATACCGGTCTCTTTTAAATCTTCAAGATATTCCTCAATAGCCATTTTGCTCAAACAGGCTAAAACATCTAATTTTTGGGTTTTGGGGAAATAGATGGGTTGGTCACTGATAATAATATCGGCTTTCGAAGCACCGCCCCGGGCTTCTGGACCGTAACTTTGTGATTGGCAGACATATTTATTTTCATAAACTCCGACGGCTTCAGCCAAAACGATGGCCGCAAATATTATTCCTTGACCACCCCTACCAGCAATTCTAATCTCCTTTTTCATTTTATCTGCTCTCTTAATCTTTGATATTTTTCACCATATTCTTCCCGCTCGCGGTCTAATAAAATACCGATAACAATTTTATCCCCAGGGATTTCATCAAGATTTTTTATACGGCTGATGTTTATTGCTCGATTTTTAAAATCGACCAACATTTCGGGAGCATCGCCTAACCGATTTAAACGCCCATAAAGGGTTGGACATTGAGAAATTATCTCAACCACAGAAAACCCTTTTTTCAAAAATGCCTTTTTTAAGATATTCTTTAAATCGACCACATGGTAAGTAGTTGCTCGCGCAAAAAAGACTGCTCCGGAACTTTTAGCCAGTTCGTAGATATTAAATTCTTCTTCGGGGTTGCCGTAAGGGGTAGTGTAAGTAAATTTGCCGGAAGGGGTGGTGGGTGAAACTTGACCGCCGGTCATTCCGTAGTTATAATTGTTGATAATGATAACGGTTAAATCAATATTTCTTCTGGCGGCATGAACAAAATGGCTTAGACCAATTGCCAAAATATCACCATCACCGCCAATCACTACCACCTTTAAATGAGGTTTGGCTAATTTTACGCCCACTGCGCAAGGGATTGCTCGACCGTGGAGCGTATGGAAGGTATCACAATCAATGTAGCCAACTATGCGCGAAGAACAGCCAATTCCGGAAACTAAACAGATATTATTTTTATCCCAATTAAGTTCGTTAAAACTTCTGATTAAAATGTTGGCAATTGTACCGATTCCGCAACCTGGACAGAGGATATGGGGAAAACGGTTATCTAATCTTAAAAAATTTTTTATCTCTTCTTTCATATGACTGCTAATATTTCGTCAGGAGTAATTATTTCTCCGTCATATCTTTGAACGCCCACGATTTCTATTGTTGGACTTACCGTTCTTTCAATTTCATTAATCAACTGTCCTTGGTTCATTTCCACAACAATAATCTTCTTGGCACTTTTTAGTAAAGATTTCAATGGTTGGTCAGGAAAAGGCCAGATAGTTTTTAGTCGAATATAACCCAAAGCCCTTTTTTCTTCTTGCTCATAAATATGTTTGGCTTCTAAGGCAACTCGGGCCGAAACGCCGTAAGAGATAAGACAAATTTCGGCACCAATATCCCGATATTCTAAATCCCAAAGCTTCTCTTTATTATCTTCAATTTTTCTTTTTAATCGCTCTAATTTCCATTTTATTATTTCTGGTTCATTAGTGGGAAAGCCATCTTCCCGATGGGTGAGACCAGAAATATGGATTCGATAACCTTCGCCAAAATAAGCAACTTCCGCATCGTAATTGGTTTCGTCACCATAAAGAAGAAATTCTTCCGCGTTTTTTTTCTTTTTTTTGGGTTGATAAATCTCTACGGTTTCTGGCAATTCAACGACCTCGCGCATATGACCAATAATTTCGTCAGTTAATAAAATTACTGGTATCCTTAAAAAATAAGCAGTATTAATTGCTTTAACGGTGAGAAGAAAACTTTCCAAAACACTGTAAGGATAAAAAACAACTATTGGGTGGTCACCATGGGTTCCCCAGCGGCTCTGCATCACATCGGCTTGTGCTGGTTTTGTTGGTAAACCAGTTGCTGGTCCACCCCTTTGGACATTCACAATAAGACAAGGTATTTCGGCCATACCAGCATAACCAATACCTTCTTGCATTAAAGAAAATCCTGGTCCGGAAGTGGCGGTCATTGCTTTCATTCCGCTGGCCGCAGCCCCAATTACCGCATTGATGGAAGCAATCTCATCCTCCATTTGGATAAAGATACCACCAATTTTTGGCAATTCCCGAGCCATATATTCGGCAATTTCCGTAGAAGGAGTAATTGGATAACCAGCAAAAAATCTTACCCCGGCTTTAATGGCACCGATGGCAACGGCTTCGTTACCCGATAATAATTCCCGCATCACTTACTTTCTTTCTCAATAAAAATCGCAAAATCGGGACACATAAGTTCGCACCGATAACAACTGATACATTCATCAGGATATTTGGCAAATACTTTAAAATCATTATCGAAATCCAAAACCTTTTTCGGGCAAAAGTGGATACAGATACCGCAACCTTTACAAAAATATTTTATTACTTTTATTTTTACATTATTTTTACCTTGATAAACTTTTGGTTCTTCTTTTAAAAACTTTTTCATATATTTACTTTTGCTAATAGACCAATTATTTCTTGCGGTTCTTCAAAAACTTCAATACCGGCGCTGAGAAAGGCTTCAATTTTACTTTGGGCAGTTCCTTTTCCTTGTTCAATAATGGCACCGGCATGACCCATGCGCTTTTCTGGAGGAGCAGTTTTTCCCGCAATAAAGCCGAATACTGGTTTTTTAACATTTTTTTTCACAAATCTTGCTGCTTCCTCTTCATCCATACCACCAATCTCACCAATAATAACAATCCCTTTGGTTTCTTCATCTTTATTAAAAAGTTTCAGAATATCAATAAAATCCATACCTTTAATTGGGTCACCACCAATTCCGACAATTGTTGATAGTCCGTATTTTGTTTGGGAGATGTGATAAGAAATCTCATAGGTTAAAGTACCACTTCGGGAAACAACGCCAATAACCCCCCTTTTAAAATATTCGTGGGGGATAATACCAATCTTCACTTCTTCCGGCACTAAAATCCCCGGGCAATTAGGACCGAGCAATTTTGTCTTTTTATCTTTCAGATAGGCATTGATTTTTAACATATCATGAACCGGAATACCTTCAGTTATTACCACAATTAAGGGAATTTCTTCATCAATCGCTTCATAAATCGCATCGGTGGCAAAGGCGGCCGGAACAAAAATAACTGAGGCATCAAATTCAAAATCTCTTTTGGCTTCCGCAATAGAATTGAATACCGGCACAGTTTTGCCGTCAGCAAATTCTATTTTTTGTCCACCTTTTCCCGGAGTGACACCAGCTAATATTTTGGTGCCAAAATTTATCATCCTTTGGGTATGGAATTGACCATCCCGACCGGTTATTCCTTGAACCAAAACCTTAGTATCTTTATTAATTAATATACTCATGATTTTACCGCAATTTCAACTGCCTTTTTAATGGCTTCTTTCATATTATCAATTAATATCACTTTCGTATCTTTTAAAAGTTCATAGGCTTTATCTTGATTTGTTCCAAGTAAGCGGGCAACAATGGGAATATTAGTTTCTTTAATAACTGATAATACTCCCGCCGCAACATCATCACAGCGGGTTATTCCCCCAAAAATATTTATCAGAATTACTTTTATCTCCTTATCTTGAATTAACAACCTTAAAGCTTTTTCTATTCTTTCTTTATTGGTAGAACCACCGATATCTAAAAAATTGGCTGGGTTTTCACCATATTTTTTAATCAAATCCATCGTCGCCATTGCCAAGCCCGCACCATTAACAATACAACCAACCTTGCCGGATAATTTGATATAAGAAAAGCCCAATTTTTTAGCTGCTTCTTCAATGGGTTCCTTTTTTTCTTGATTTTCCCAGGCTTTTAATTCGGGATGGCGAAAAAGGGCATTATCATCAATTATTATTTTAGCATCAATCGCCGAGAAATTATTATCATTGGTTAAAGCCAAAGGGTTAATTTCCACCAATGAGGCTTCGTAAAGAAAAAAGATAGTGGTCAATTTTTGTAAAAGTTCGCTAAACTGATTAACCAAAGAGAAATCACCAAAGAGCTCAAAACAAAGATTTCTTGCCTGATAATTTTTTAAACCTAATAAAGGGTCGATAGCTATTTTTAAGATACTTTCTGGTTTTTCTTTTGCCAATTCTTCAATCTCAATTCCTCCTTCAATTGAAGCAATAACTATTGGTCTTTTTTCTTTTCGGTCAATGGTTACCGAAAGATACAATTCTTTTTTTATTTCAACAAAATTGCTTACCAAAACTTTTTCTACGGGAAAATCTTTGATTTTTAAAGAAAAAAGTTCCTTGCCAATCTTTTTGGCTTCTTCTTCATTATTTGCCTTTCTAATCCCACCGGCTTTTCCCCGACCACCAACCAATACCTGGGCTTTAAGAATGCAAGGGAAGCCAATCTCTTTTGCCCAATTTACTAATTCTTCTTCATTATTGGCCAATTTTTCTTTTGGGGTTAAAATATTAAATTTTCTAAATATTTCTTTTGCTTGATATTCGAATAATTTCATAGTTTTTAATTTTAATAAAAAAATTTTTAAAAATCAAATTATAAAACTTTAATTTTTATTGATTTCGACGGGCATTGATAATAACACTCTAAACAACGAATACAATCTATTTGGTTAGGATTTTCATAGATATTGATATCCGTTGGGCAGACTTTATTACAAATATTACATTGGCCACACCTTTCTTTATCTATTTCTAAATGGATAAGGCTCCATTTGTTAAAAATTGAATAAATGGCTCCAATGGGGCAGATAACTCGGCAAAAGATTCTTTTTATATAAATTGCCCAGATAAAAATGGAGAATAATATTAATATTTTTAAATAGAAAAAGAGTCCCACCATACTTTTCAAACTCTTTTCTGGGTCATACAAAATTAAAGGAATACCAGCTTCCAATGTTCCCTGGGGACAAAGTTTACAGAACCAGGGTTCATTAGTAAAAAAGACGATAAAAGTTGCCAAAAATAAAAGAAAGAAATATTTTAAAGAGGTGAGGTAAAAATTTTTTATTCTCACTTTTAAAAAAATATCCAAAAGCAAACCGATAATTATCCCGATAAAAATAATCAGAATTTTAAAAACTAATAAAAGCTGATTAAATTTCAGCCAGATAAGAAAATAAGATAAAAGGAAAAAAATTAAGGTAAAAAGAGGGGATACTTTGGGTAAAGATAGTTTCTTTTTACTTATTTTGAAAATCAAATCTTGGAAAAGTCCAAAAGGACATAACCAACCACAGGCCATTCTGCCGATTATTGCTCCCAATAAGAAAAAGAAGCCTAAAACATAAAAGGGAAAATCTTTAACGATAATAAAATGTTGATAAGCACCCAAGGGACAGGAAAACCAGGTAGTTGGTGTTGACCAGCAGTTTAAAATTGGCACCAAAAATCCTTTCAGATAACCAGTATAAATCAAAGCCCTTTCAAAAAATACCAAAAGATAACTATTAATTAAAATGGTAAAGATTATCTGCGAAATTCGGAAAGGTCTCATCCTAAGCCCATACAAGAAAGGCAAAGTAAGATACCAGTATTAAAAACCTCTTTTATCTGTTCTAATTTAAAACCGACGATTAAGAAGATAATACCAATAATTAAAGGAATTAAAAAGAGATATCTCTTCATTAGAACCTTATCTGTAATAAAGTTTTTATTCCGCTAAAAGGTGCCTCATAACGACAGACACCACCGGAACAGACAAGCCCACCCCTTTCTTCGCCCATCCGAATATTAAAAGAGATATTTTGGGTAATAAAAAAGGCTCCTTCAAAAAGTAGCCATCTATTTTCATAGTCATAGCGAAAGACCTTCTTATCAGTCTTCTTATAACTAAAATTAAAGATAAAATAAGGATTATATTGATATTCTAAGGCAAAACCATAATCCTTATATTTTTGAGTATCGTCATAAATTATACCAAAAGGAATTTCCAAACCAAAGGTATGGTTATCAAAAGTAAATTTCACCTCGTTATCAAATCTAAAATCTTCACTTTTGGGGACTTTTATTTCAATCGCTTTTTTCTGGGAATAAGTAAAATTAAAGGTATTTTCCAAAAATTCCTGTATTTTAAAATCAATCTTAGTAATCAACTCTTTAACCAACTTATCTTTCTTTTCCGTTTGTAAATAACCATAACTACCTTCATAATTGAGAAAATCCCAAGGAGTAAAATTTAAAGAGATACCAAATCCCTTTTCATCCCGCCCCCGATTAATACTTATCCCTTCTTTAATGGGTGTCGGCACATCATTATACCGATAACCTTCACCTCCTAAATCAATGCTGTCATATTTCATCCCTTCAAAGCCAATTCCGAAACCAGTAAAAGTAAAAGCCGTTGCCAGATAATGACCCTTTCCCTTTTTTCTTTTCCCAATTAATTCTCGGGTAGAAAGTTTTTGGGCAAATTCATAATAGAAATCAAAAAATTTATAACTGAAAGAAATACTTGGTCCAAAAATTTCAGTAAAAGCTTGGGGCGTAATATCCTTTTCCTTGTTTAAACGGACATAACGACCACCAATTTCTATTAAAGAAAAGGGATAAAAAATAATCTCACCACCCCTTAATTGGTCGGTAGTATCATTTTCGTACTGATAGCTATTTTCTTGGAAAATAATATTCTTCATCTTACCAGCAAAAACCGTGATATCCGTTTTGGGTAAATGACCTTCGCTTTTAATTCCAAAAAGGAGTTTATCATAACGAAAATCTTCATTTAAATAAGAACGAAAAGTAAGCCCCCGACCAAAAACCTGATAGAAATTGCCAACCAAAAAATCAAATTTATTGGTTGCGTATTCAAAATTATAATAATATTCCTTAAAGGGTTTTTTTGGCAGACTTGGCTGGTAGAGAAATATCCCGGCTCGTAAATAGACATTTTCGTAATTAAAAAGCAGACGGAATTTTGATTCAAAATGGTCAGCCAGTCTTAAAAGGCTATCCTTCTTTGTCCAAAACCAATATTCGCCTTTCCCTTCACCCGTAATATTTATCTTCTTTTCAATTCCTTCTTCTTGGGAATAGAGATAAAAGAAAAAAAAGATTAATAAAAAGATTTTAATCCTTGTTCTTTTCATTTATTATTTCTTCAATAACCTTAACAAACTTCTTCTCATCACCTTTCCGATAACCGCGCGAGACCAAACGGATATTTCCCTTTTTATCCAAAATAAAACTGGTGGGCATTACCGAACCGACACCAAAGAGCTCTCGCACCTTTCCATCAGTATCTAACAAAATCTCATAACGCCATTTTTTCCCTTTAACAAAAGTTTTCACATTATTTATTGCTCTTGGACCATCTTCCGAGATTGCCAATGCCTTTAATCCCAAGCTTTCATATTTCTCATAAACCTTTTTAAAGGCATCCAATTCTTGGATACAGAGTTTACACCACAAAGCCCAAAAACTGATAAAGATTGGTCCTTTACCCAAAAGGGAATCAAGATAAACCTTTTCTTTATTAAGATTATAAAGGGAAAAACTGGGTGCCTTTTTATAAATCTTAAGAGTATCGTTTTTCTCTTGGGCATAAATTAAAAAAAAGAAAAGAAAAACAAAAAATAAATATCTTCCTTTCATTCTTCCCTCCTTAATTCAATAAACATAATATGTTATTATAAAAGAAAATATTTTTAAATCAAGAATTTTAAAAATTACCAAGTTTTACAATTGTCAATATTAAAATTTGGGGTAAGCTAAAGGGTTCTTTCTTCGTTATTTATATTTATAAAATAATTTTTAAGGGGAGCTGTTGGGGATATCATTAGGTCATTAATCTTTTAAAGTCTCCTTATAAAGATTTATTATTTCACTAATTATTTCTTTATAAGAAAAATCTTCTTTTAAAAACTGATAATCCTTTTCGCCTAAATTTTCTACCAATTCTTCCCATATTTTTTCCTCTATTTCTGGAACCGAAATACCCTTTTCCTACCTTTTACAATATCAAAAATCCCCCATAATTACTAAAAACCTTTTTGTTAGTGCCAATCCTTTTTTAATCAAGGGCTTCCGTGATCCGTGGTTCGTTATCCGTTATCCGTTTTTGTTATAAAATATTCGTTCGCAACTACTTGTTTTTTTCATAATTTTTCTTCTTAACGGGTTGACGGTAAACGGGCGACGGTTTACGGATACCGTCGCAATTCTTTTTTAATCAAGGTAAACTTATTGAAGGTAAAAGATATCAATTTAGTGAGAAAGAATTTGTCGCAATCCTTTTTTAATCAAGGTAAACCCAATTGCAAAATTATTGCTTGAGAGGCAAAAGTAAAGTCGCAATCCTTTTTTAATCAAGGTAAACATCTCGAATGGAATGGTAAGAAATGGGTTAAAATAAGTCGCAATCCTTTTTTAATCAAGGTAAACAACTGCTCTAATGTGGGCTACAATTCAAAGTAGAATGTCGCAATCCTTTTTTAATCAAGGTAAACATAACTTTTCAAGACTGGGGATATTCAAGAGAATACGTCGCAATCCTTTTTTAATCAAGGTAAACAAAATCATATGGAGCAGCGGAAATTTTAAAATAAAAGTCGCAATCCTTTTTTAATCAAGGTAAACATTGCTCGTAGGAATTCGCTTAAATCTTTTAGAAGGTCGCAATCCTTTTTTAATCAAGGTAAACTGCGTTTTCCATTATAAGACTTTTCAATCCTGATTATGTCGCAATCCTTTTTTAATCAAGGTAAACCAAAAGGAGGAAAAATGAATAAAATTTCAGATTTTTTAGTCGCAATCCTTTTTTAATCAAGGTAAACTTGCGAAGACCGAATTTACTGCTTTAATTACTGGCAAGTCGCAATCCTTTTTTAATCAAGGTAAACAAGGTAATTTTAGAATACTTTGAGACGGATACGCAAAGTCGCAATCCTTTTTTAATCAAGGTAAACGCAGTTTATTAGGACAACTTGGTTCTTCTGCTCTATTGTCGCAATCCTTTTTTAATCAAGGTAAACTTACCGTGTCTAACTTTCTTTTTAAACTTATTCGTGCGTCGCAATCCTTTTTTAATCAAGGTAAACCAACTCCCCTAAAAGGATAAATGCCCGGGGTATTTTGCCCGTCGCAATCCTTTTTTAATCAAGGTAAACCTAAAAAATTACTTTATCCAAATCCCCTAACCTAACGTCGCAATCCTTTTTTAATCAAGGTAAACCTCTTTTTCTCAAAATACAATCTAATAAAGAAAGTTTGTCGCAATCCTTTTTTAATCAAGGTAAACCTGGAAAAATAATTTTGAAGTATTTTAGCAATCAATATGTCGCAATCCTTTTTTAATCAAGGTAAACCGCACTTTAAGTTAAGTAAAATCAATGACTTATTTGATTTTTTAAAAAATTTTTGCGTCAAACCGCCAGCCTGGAATTTTAACCAAATTTTCAAAGAGCAATATTTTAAGTACTCCATGGAAAAGATAAATCTTTTTTTAATTGGTCAAAATTATCTATATATTTTTTGCCATAATTTTCGGCAATATGTTCATAAAGTTCTTCGCTTTTCTCTTTTGTTATTGGTTTTGTGCCGTGGGCTAATATTGAATTATTCCGTTCTTGAAGAAGTCCTCTTAGTTTGTTGTCTTGGTTAAAATCTTTGCCCAATTCATCATCATAGTCTTCAAGTAATTGGTAAACTGCTTGTAAACCAATCTTTATTTTACCATCTTTTTCATCTCTTTTCTTTTCCAGCCATTCTTTACTTTTATTGGGTACTTCCTTTAAGTTAATATCGTTGCTTTTTTGTCCGTATTTTTCTATCAGTCGCCATTGCCCAATCATTTCTATTACCCGATAAAGTCGAGCTACCGCATCATCATATTTACCTTCTTCTATTCTTCGGTGAGCATTGTTTAGCAAATCAACGATTGCTGGGGCAGAAATTTTTTCTTTGTTTAAATCTTCGCCAATTTGGTGAATTTGGGATATGATGTCTTTGTTGGTTATTCTAAACATCTCTAAAAGATGATGCCCAAATTTGATTTTTTCGTAGCGATTCTTAAACTGAATATGGTTAAATTTATCCCAGCAATCGTAGGCTTCGGCAATAAGAATTAGATTTTCCACCAGAAATTTATCACTTTCCGAAAGGAGTCCTTTTTGAACATTTTTTATTGGTTCTAACAAACTAATTGCGGAATTAAACTGATATCGCCGAATAAATTCAACAGCATTCTCAATCGTATAAGAAGCAAAGATGCCCAAGGGTTCAAAAGTAATAAATCGCTCACTACCTTCAATTACTTTTTTCTCAGCATTTCTTTCTACTGAAATATATTTGAGATGTCCACAACGAAATTTTATAGCAATCAATACCAAAGCGGCAGACATGGGTTTTGTGCCCGTTGTGAAATCAACGATTGTCCTCTCTTTACAATATTCTCCCTTATCAAAAAACTCAGTGACTTTGTCATTCATCTGCTGAAAAATTTTCTCCACATCATTGATGGTTTTAATAATACAAATCTCCGAATCATTTTCTGTTCTTTTAAGTTGTTTAATGATTTTTTTCCGCATTCTCTTTGCTTTCCGAACTCGCAAATAGTAATAAAAAGTGAGGGTTTGCCTCCCTAATTGATTTAATGAGTGGTTTGGTAATATCTGCTTCCAAGCCAGTACCCATTCCAACCGTAGCAATAAAAAGGGATTTCATCGTTTACCCCTTTTGGATTTTTACCCAACCCATTGGTGAAATTTCATCAATTCTTTTTCGGGTGGTCGGCGGTCTTATCGGATAGCTAATACCCAGTTCTTCAGCAAGGATTAAACAAGAGGTCGCATAGGCAGTTACTCCTTGTCCCAAACGAATTAATATTTCATTAGTTTTTATCTGATTTTTATCTTTGGCAAGAACTTTTTTATAAAAATTATCGACTATGGAAAGTATTTCTTCTTCTTTAAAAATAGTATTTTGAGATTTTATCTCGGTAGTAAATTCAACATTTACTTTTAAGGTTTCATAAAGGATTGGCAATTCTTTACCAGATTTCGAACCTTTAACTTTCACCAAAGAAATTTGAAGAACTTCTGAAGGATTTTTAGTATTGCTATCAACAACATCTAACCAACGAGTAAATCTTTTAAGAGTGGGATCTTGAGCAAGGCGAGAAAAGACAAAATTAAGAAAATCTTCATATTTATCTTTCTTCGGGGATTGAAGATTTTTAAGTATAAATTCTTTATTAGTAGAAAAATTTTCTTTCAATATATGATAAAAAATTGCTGAAAGAATACTACCTTTTAAGGAACTACCAGGAATAAAAACCTTTCCAGCAGTTTTGATAAATTCCTTAACTATTGTTTTATTAGTTTTGAGATATTCTTTTGCTTTACCAGTTATTGGTAAAGAATAAAGAATATGTTTTTTCAAGAACTCTTTTGGAATAAGGTCACCCAGATAGCGAGTGTGAAGAGCGGAATCAATAAATTTTTCTGATAAATTTTGAAAATCCGGGTCGGCAAATAGGCTGTTTAAATTAATCCGATAAAAATATCCATCTTCTACCAAATATTCTGTGGGGCTGATTTCTTTACCCGAGCCGATGTGAACGGGTGTTAAAGTTTTAATAATTATTTTCATAATTATCCCTCCCTTTTGCAAGGTAAACCAAATAGATAACCATAGCGATAGACCTTATGAAGTTTAAAAATTTCTGGTTCTACCGATACCAAAGTGCCTATTATCTTTTCGGGAGAGTTGGGAAAAACTGAGCCTTCAACGAACATTCTTATTGAACGACGCCTTAAACTTGAGCAGTAAGGTGAAAAAAGGTATCCCTTCCTTTCAATAAGGTCATAAAAAGCATTCTTTATTCCCATTAATTCCTTTTCCTCTTTCGGATAATAAAGCGAAAGGGAAATAACTCCATCAGCATCGGTAGGGGTTTCAATTTCTATTTCTTCAAAGATAGGTTTTTCGAAAAGACCTTTACCCGACGAACGGTCACCACCAATTCCTTCATCGGCTAAAAGGTACATTGTGGCTTCAAATTTTGGACGAATTTCTTCCTTTTGGAATTTAATGAGAAAGAAAAGTCCAGCATCTTCGCTATAAATTACCTGTCCAAAATAGAAGAATCTTTCACCCGGACGGTTATCTAATCGACCAAGTCCCACTCGAGGTATATCAATCAATTCCCAAGGAAAAAATGGTTCCTCAGTGGCAGGAATAGTTTTAATTTCTTTTATTATTTTCTCCAATCTTTCACCTTGTAAAAGTTTTTCAAAGCCACTTTTATCAACAAACTTTATTTTTGCCAACTCATTGTCTTTGGGTAATTGATTTTTCGGAAAAGGAAAGAAGAAAACATCGCGCCAATAAGGAAAAGCCGAAGAGATAAGAAAAGGTGGCGAATTCTCTTCAAATTCTTTCAGAAGTTCGGGCAAATCTTCATATAATAATTGATAAGCATGGCAAAAAGCCGAGAAAAGGGTATCCGAATGGATAATAGTAGCGGTTCCTTCTAACCAACCTTCTTTTTCTCCTAAATGGAGAGGTCCCTTTGGTTTCAATTTACAAAGGGTAAATTTCATTTTTCCATTTTAAGATATTTTTCTTCTTATTTCTTCAAAATGTTTTATAATTTCGGCGGGCGTGGTGTAGTTTCCGTTGATTTTTTCTTTGCTTTTTAAATCGGTCTCCCCAGTTTCGTAATCTTCTTTTTTATTCCAATAGATTTCAATATCTTGGAATTCCACCTTTCCGTAACCTCTTGAACCCATACCACCAAGATAATCGTCTTCTAATAATTTCATTGCTTGAAAGAGCTTCACTAATAAATTTTTATCGTCTTCTTCATAGATATTAAAAATCATTTCGCAATCTTTAAAGACAGCTCCCGCTGGCACCCTTTCGGGATTTCTTAAACCACCCTTTCGGCTTACGGTACCGGTTCGGCGGTCAATATTAATTTCCGTTTTTACTTCTGTCCAAGGAAAAGGTAGATTATCCCTCATTTCTTCGGTTATGCTCTCTTCATCAAGATAAGTATCCCTTATTATTAAACGAGTAAGCACCACATCGGAATTGGAAGTTACATCCATTACGCCAAAGATTTTACAGACATCACACTTTTTATAATTTTCCAGATTTTTACAAAGATGGATACCGATTTCTTTATCTAAGGGTAGATTTTCTTTTAATTCCAGAAGGGAGCGAAGTTTTCCTTTAAGAGAAGAACCAGGAATATAAGGTTTTCCTTTAGCATCTCTAATTACCGGATTGTCGATGCCGCCGATTTTTAAACCTTCGGTAGGACCCCCAATTCTTATTCCCGTTTTTACCATTATCTTTGATTTAATTATTACTTTTCCTAAAAGTTGAGCCATTTTTCCCTCCTTATTCTTTACCTCCATGATAACGATGATAAGCCACGATTGCTTCAATAAAGTTGCGGAAATTTGCGAAATGTTCTGGTGCCCTAACCAATTTTATCGCTTCTTCCACTATCTCTCGAAAGTCCTTTACTCTTCCTCTGTGTCTTCCAGCGGCGTAAGCAAGTTTTGGTCTTAGGAGATTGAGTCTATTTTTAATCTTTTCAAAATTCTCTTTTTTGGGTATCCGTTGAATTTCATCTAATATGTTCCGAATTTGGGAAGTGGAAAGTGCTTTTTCAGTTTTTCGTTGTCCTCTTTCTTCCGTAATTTTTTCAGTAACAAATATTCTTCCCAGTTCTTCAGCATACTTATTTAATTCTTCCGCATCACCTTGTTGGATTATTTTTTGTAAAGAATCCATTTTTATTAAGTTTTCCATATTATACCTCCTTTTTAGTTTTAATTAAAAGTTCAGCCCAACGGAGAGAAACATCTAAATAAGGATGTAAATCTTTATCAATAATTACTGTCTTTTCTAATTCATCTATTTTTTCAACATATTCACTATGTCTTTCTTTTAATCTTTTAAAGGCATATAATAAACGCCAAATACGAAAAATTGGCATTTTTTCTTTCTTACTTCTTTCTTTTTCTAACCAACCCTGATAAAGAATATAAAGCAATGAATGGGGAAGATTTGCCCCCTTTTCGTCTAATAAATAAATAATTTTGTTTTTAATTTCTTCTACGAAAAAAAACTTTTCCCAAGGGATGGGCTTACCTAAAAATGTTATTTTGTTTTTTCCATTCCTTTTAGCCTGTTCCAAATCTTCTTTAGCATTATTGGCTGCCTGATATACGGGAAATTTTTTTGAAGGACCAATATAAATGCTTGCTGAAAAGGTTAATCTTTTAGCGGTAAATGCTTGAAAATCTTCATAAAGTCTTTTAGCCAAATCAGGAAGTTTTGACCAAGCACCAATAATAAATAAATCATCGCCGCCAGAATAGATTACATAAGTATCATCTTTAAAATTTTCTTCCCTGACTATCTTTTCCACTTGGGCATTAAAAAATAGAGAAAGTAATTCGCTGAGCATTGTCATCCGAGAAATTGTTCGCTCTTCTGCTTTTAGCCCTTCAGCAAATATTTTACCTAAATTATCAACATCTGCCCGTAAAACTCCCCATCGTTTAATTCCTGTGGAAGCTGAAGCAATATCATCTAAAGTTTTTACACTACCTTCAATCATTGGAGCATTTTGAGCAAGAAAACGAAAACCAGCATAACCTTTTGTTAAAAAGTCAGAAGAGTTTAAAAGATAGGCATTCTCTTTTTCGGCGGTTTCTGGTAGAAAAAGAAATTCAATCCCAATAGAGTTTAATACATCTTTCCAAGACTTCGCCCTTCTTTTTTGTTCTTCAATTTTTCTGTATTTTTCTTGGATAACCTTTGCTCTCGGCAATTCATAAGCCAGGCCTTCAAAACTTTGGCAAAGCTGGCAAATTTTTTCCGCTTCTTCTAACTCTTCTCCGCAGATTACACACACTTTTTTCTTTCCACCTTCTTCAAAAGGACCAAGAATTTCAGTTAGGGCTTTGGTTTCTTCCAATAGCGAAGAGAATTTTCGTTTTTTTTCTCGGGCTAAAAGTGTCCGAGCGTTTTGCCAAATATTACCAAATTCAAAGAAATCTTTATATTTTATTGGTAAGTAAACAAGATTTAAAGATAATCTACCCCGATGGGCTTGGAAGATATTTTTTTCAAATATTAATTTCAATTTATCAATTTCTTTTTTTACTTCTTCCTTATTAGGTAATAAGAGATAAAAATTACCGCCAGCCGCATAAAGAATGTTACATTCAGTTAAATCAAAATTTTTAATTATCCTTTTGGCGATTCCTTCACAGACTAATTGGAGATAAAAAGAGCGTCCTTTTATTCCTTTCAAAGCCCTTTCGGAAGTAACCGAATAGATAAAATCTTGGATACCCGAAATATCACCAGCTACTAAAAGGCACGGTGCTGTTTGTAATTTTTCTAATTCTTCATTTTTAATCGCTTCTAAAATTCTATTTAATTCTTCTTCACTTATTTTTATTGCCCATAAACAGGAAGCAATAGCAGCAGTGGTTTTAAGATGATGATAAAGAGAAATATCGGGTCGTTGTTTATAAATAGCTGAAGGGACGGCGATAGTAAATTTTTGTAAAAGGTAAATCAATTGGGTAATTAATAAATCTGATAAAGGCTTTTGGGAAAGTAACTTGGCTTCCTTTATAAATTCTTGCCAATGGTTTAAATAAGAATCTTCTTTTATTGCTTCTGATTTATTTTCTTTAGGAAATAGATTTGTTAGATTTAGTTCTAATGGCGTTAAAGGAAGATATTGATAATTTATCTTTTTATCATTGGAAGATAAAATTGAAAATATAGAAATTAATGGCTCTTTTTCCACTTCGAAAATTGTGCTATCCATTTTTTCCTTTCTTTCACCAGCCGAAAGCCAATCGGCTAACTGAATTATTTTTACCAGTTGCCGATAATTAGTTTGCGCCCTTTCAGGATAATGATGATAAAGAACAATGTTTTCCACAAGGTCATAACCTTTAAATATTTCCCTAACAAATCTGCCCGAATAAAGCACATGAAGATAGGCATAAGAATTTTCGTATAAAGGACAGCAATTAGGCATTATTTTTTTATCTTCAGGGGTAAGGGGTTCGCCAGTCCTTTGCCAAAATTTTCCGATATCGTGGAGTAGGGCAGATAAAATAATAATTTTAAACTCTTCATTATCCATTTAAACTCCTTTTCTAAAAATATAACAATTTTTAATTTTTTGTCAAGTTTTTAATAGTCTGTTTTTAATAAAACCGTAAATAAATTTTTTAACGGGCGACGGGTTTACGGATACCGTCGCAATCCTTTTTTAATC